>Ga0181585_10000279_pt1 | contig 41238 bp, 44 predicted proteins | sample 071ome_29_FD_132469 | JGI IMG/M metagenome (GOLD analysis project Ga0181585, IMG submission 132469) | Coastal salt marsh microbial communities from the Groves Creek Marsh, Skidaway Island, Georgia - 071407BT metaG (megahit assembly) | ecosystem: Environmental > Aquatic > Marine > Intertidal...
CAGACTTTCCGCCTGAACCTGAGTCTGCTGAATTCCAATCTACTTCACCAAATACCATATTTGACATAATATTACTCCTATTATTGTTTTTGTGGCAGTTATCGCACCATGCGAATTTAGCCGGGTTTGTTTAAGGATTTACTCCCAAGGACTATCGTTATCATCTATGATGATATCATCATCTTTTCCACTGGATGGGAGTGATCCAGCAGATGCATCTATACCATTATACCCAATATTACTAGACATTTCTATAGAATAATCTCTTTTTAGGAATGTTTTTAGAGAGTAGTGCCAGCCCGAAAAATAGCTTGCCTTATTCTCTAGCCACTTCTTGCAAGCCTTGGCCATTACCAAGTTATTGCAAGCCTCAATATAATCGTCGTCAGCTTGGGCAAACCACTCTTTGTCTTTAGCTGTTTTGTGGCCAGCAGCCTTAGCTTTATTTAAAGCTGCATTAGACCAAGCTTTATTTTTTTCAGACTCCAATGATCCAATAAGCCTATCCAGTTCGATTATTCTTTCTTGGCATAGATTTTGTGCTTCAAGAGTTAAAAGCAAACCTCTTTCTGCAATGTTAAGATCAACTATACCACTTTTTGGAAGCATAGATATAATCTTTTTTATTGGTTCTATATCAATATTTGTTATTGAAAAATTATCGCTAAAAGCGACTTTATGCAAAAGCGTCATTGTTTCTCCAACCTTTTTTCCAGCCGCTCCAGCCTCTCCAATATATTAGGCGCCGCGCCGATTTGGTCAATAAAATTTTCAACTTTTTTTATTGAGCCTTCTAGAATTCTAACCCGCTGATTTACCATAACATTTAAAATAAAGTATATAACCATAATGTTTATACGCTGTCCAACTTGCGGCATAATGCCAGTTATTAGACCATTTTTATCTGTTTCAAACAAGCCTACAAAATCGCGCTCTCCAACGGCCTCTCTTATCTGCAGGTAATATCTATACTCTGTATCATTTAAATCCAGCCTTTTATTTCCAACTGCTCTGATCAAGAGTCTACCCTTCTAACCATTGCTCCTGGCTTATTTATTCTGTTTTCTTTGGCAATTCTTTTCAGCCTTTGTATGCGAAGATCTTCATCCATCTCTTCTGCGGTTAAGTCTGCCGATGAAGAAATCATTTCTTTTCTAACTTGTTCTCTTATATCTTCGTAAGATTCAGAATCCTCCTCTTCTTTCTCGCGTTTAGCCACCTCTGCGCTTACTCTGGCCACCTTTTCCTCTCCAGATTCCTCTTCCGGCTCTGAGGCTTCCTCCTTTTCGACATCAAGGCTCGGCGGGAAAAACTCGATCAACATGAACAAGGCTATATCAAAGATATCATCAGAATCTAATTTGCTAGAAAACGGCTGATTTGTTACTTTATTTTTAAATATATCTAACCTTCTTTTATGCACCTCTCCCAGCAAGGCGCTTCCGCATGCAGGGCAGCAGTTGTTTGTTATTGCATGACGCATACTTTGCTGCACAGAAAAATTGCATTTTCTACATTCAATCATATGTTTCTCCCATATACTCTTTCTAATGATGAAAGGGCTAGATCTTTTTGGCCCATGTATTCGTTAACTTTGCAAATAGCTTTGATTGGCAAGCCTTCTTTTAAGACCATCTTATATTTATCATAGTCATCGGCCCAAAGAGTTAGGCCGCAAGTATCACCATTTACATCTTCTACTAAATATTTTGCAAATTTTCTACCAACATTTTTGCCATTTTTAATCTTGAATTCTTTTATCTTGGTCTTTATTATAGCCTCAATTTTAACTCTGGCACCACTATTTTGATCCTCGACCTCTTTTAGCGGAGTAACGAACGGCCCGCCGCTAAAGAAGCTTGAAAAAACCTCATGCAGACTGCCAGAGATCGATCTTCCAAGAACCTCTCTTTCATAGAGTAGAATTTCTTTTCTATCCCATTCATCGTCAGATACGGCATAGATAAGGCCGGAAATTATATCTGAGAACCTATCTGTCTCAGGGCCTATATCAAATTTGCCAAATAACTTATCTCTGATATCTTTTGTTATCTTTTTTATCTCAGGATGAGCATCAAGAATGTCTTTTTCAACCTCTTTCTTTATAGCATTCTTTGCCTTTGATCTATACTTTTGATAATTATCATGCATATCCATTCTTGTAAGATCAAAGGAATCTAGAGCACCAGCCTTTGCTAAAGATTGAATAACGGTTTTTCCTACAGTTCGGCTGTTGTTTTTTGATACAAATTCTATGAAAGAAGTATACGGCTGCATTTCTACAATTGATTCAATAGCTTTCTCTCCAACACCTTTAATTGCTGATAGTCCGGTCGATATAACCATATCCTCTAGAACCTTGTAATTGCCGATTGAATCATTAACATTTGGATTTACGATTCTTATTCCCATCGACTTGCACTCTGAGAGATATTCCTGAGCCTTATCAGAGTTTGGATCTTCAGAGTTAAGTAGAGCACACATAAATTGTGTAGGATAATGACATCTTAACCAAGCGGTATAAAATGAAATGTGAGAGTAAGAAATAGAGTGTGACTTATTGAATGCATAGCCACCAAGAGGCTCGATGTACCTCTTCCAGATAAGGCAAGCGGTCTTGTAATCCATTCCGGAATTTTCCATACAGTCTTTTACAAAGTTTGCCTCAGTTTTTAGAACAAGGTCTGGATCCTTGCCCTTTAGCTTGCTGATTTTTCTTAGCGAGTCAGCCTGATTTAGGTCCCATCCGGCGCAATCTTGAGCAATAAACATTGCCTGCTCCTCATAAACGAGGATGCCATAGGTTTTCTTCAGTGCTCTTTCGAGCTTAGGATGATCATACTTGGTCGGTTCAAGGCCGAGCCTTCTTTTTGCGTACTTTTTTCTTTCCTCTGGAAGGCACGAAGGTCTGCCGATAGCGTTAATATCAGATATGTCCTCAATACATTTTGGCTTTAGCTTTATGCAGAAAGGCGTAAGTGATGACTCTAACTGAAATACTCCAGCTGTTTCACCTCGACCAAGCATTGCATATACCTTTTGATCGTTAAGATCAATATCCTCAATAGATACGTCCTTCCCCGTAGACGACTTGATGAGTCTAAAGGTATTATCTATAACGGTTAGAGTTTTAAGGCCCAGAAGGTCCATCTTAATTAGACCATTAGTTTCGCAGCGATTCTTCTCCCACTGCGTAACAACGCCACCCTCATCATCGATTCTTAACGGAACAGTTTTATGAAGAGGCTCCTCTCCAATCACCATGCCGGCAGCGTGAACAGACCAATTTCTAGTTAGATTCTGTAGCTTTCCGCCATACTCATAAAGATCAGGGTATTTTTGCATATAAGCTGCAAACTGATCGCTCTCGCCCATTGCTTTTTCAAGCGTTTTTGCGTCAGGCATAATAGAGGTAATGTGATTTGCTATCTTAAATGCAGCCGTTTTATCTCCGCCAAGCCTTAGGCTTCTCGCAACATCCTTGATTACAACCTTCGGAGACAGGGTGCTCCAGTTTGAGATGGAGGCGACCCTATCCTCTCCGTACTTTTCTTTGATATACTCTTTCACTAGAGAAGGATCTGAAAAGTCAGTATCAATATCAGGGAAAGATTTCTTTTGGTTGTTATGGAACCTTTCAAAGATCAAGTCATACTCGATAGGGTCCACGCCCGTAATGCCTGTCAAGTAAGCGACAAGCGAGCCAGCAGAGCTTCCTCTGGCTGGACCAACCGGCATTCTTTGCTTAGCCCAATTAATATAGTCGGAAACGATTAGCATGTAAGATGAGAAGTTTTTGTCTTCAAGAACAGATAACTCCATCTTTACTCGGTCCCAATAAAAATCTCGATCCTCTTCAGACAGGTGGGAGAACTTCTCTTTAAAGCCCTCTATGCACTTATAGCGAAGATAAGATTGATCTTCCGGGATTGTCGATCTACTCCTCTCCTTCCAAGAGGAGAACTCAGAATAATCATCCTGATTTTCTACAGGGAAAGCGGGCAATCTTGGGCCATCGGGCTTTATGTATGACGGCTCTTGACATGACTCCATAATTTTTATTGTATTTGCCATCCCAAGCTCAGCAACATCTCGGCCAAAGAAGTCGATAATTTCTTCATGAGTTTTTAGATACATATCTTGAACGCCATACCTAAAGCGATCTGGATCATCTACTGCTTTCTTATCCTTGATTGCAAGCATAAAATCATGATACTTAGCGTGCTCTTTGTCTCGATAGTGAGCATCACATGTAATTACATAAGGAATATCATAATCTCTAGAGATTTTCAAAAGAGATTGATTCAGCTTTTGCTGATTTACCTCTTTTCCGTTTTTTCCTACGGCATGTAAAGCATGGGGCTGCAACTCAAGAAAGAACCTATCTCCAAAGATAGACTTAAACATCGAGATGTACCTAAGTGCATTAGCCTCATCTTGCTCAGTGATAAGAGTCTTTGCGATTAGTCCGTTAGAGCAAGCTGTAAGTGCAACAACTCCTTCGTTGTGGTCGCGAATATGCTCCCATGTAATTCTGGGGGTCTTTTTGCCCATATACCCGGCTACCTGATTTTGGAAAGCAAGATAGTTGAGCGTCAATATATTCTCATAACCTTTTTCATTTTGGGCAAGCAAAACTAAGTGATGGCTTTTCTTTGCCTCTAGATCATCAGCAAAGTAAGCCTCCATACCAGGGATCAGCTTTACGCCAGTTTCCTGTGATGCAAGATAAGCGTCATACATTGCAGTCATAGTACCGTGATCTGTAACGGCTACGGCTGGATGATCGACTTCTTTGGCTCTTACAAATAAATCCTTTACATCATTCATCCCGTCTAGGGGACTTCCTAGCTCAGTATGATTATGCAAAGATATAAAAGGCCCTTTTGGCATTTAGCATTCTCCTTGATTTATATAAAAAATGGATGCAAATTTCTTTACACCCATTGTAGTCACGGCGCTGAAAATGGCTACTTATTCAGTAACCATATCCTGAATATTGTCGTAAATTTCGTTAACAACATCCATATCAAGCTCCTGCTTCGCAGCACGAAGAGCTTGAGTAAGCTCCTTCTTGGGAAGGCTCTTGTTCTTAATGAAATCTGCCGACCACTCGCGCCTTGCAGACTGCAGGTCCTTGATCTGAAGCTCGTAAACCATGTATTGTTTTACATACTCCTTAACATCATCCATTGACCAAGTGGTGTTTTCGGTGCCGTCATCTGACTCGTTAAAAATTCTCAAAACTCCTGACATTATTTTCTCCTATTTTATTTTATACTGTCGAGGAGGCGAATTATTGCCTCGTCCTTAATTATAATCTCCTCGAAAATATCTGTCCTGTATTTTTCAGATTTTTTAATGAAGTTTTTGCAAATAATCCTGGAAGAAATTTTATTAAACAAGGATGCAGAGTCAAATATCATGGCTTTCTTTGGATCATATATGCTGTAAACATCTTGGGTCACAAGACTTTCCTCATATTCTTCCATAAATGATTCGATTGCATCAAATTTCTTGCTAAAGAATTTTTCAAGAGAATCGGAAAATCTATAAGTTCGGATGACTTTATCGCCTTTACCTTCTGGCTTCCTTGTTGAGACAAGGCTTTTCAAATCGCCTATATCAAGAATGTCTGATCCGGCTTCAAGGTCTCTTATTGAATCAAAATCTCTCTCACCCTTTCTTCTAAATATAGGGCCATCTAAAACGAACTTTGGAATGCCAAATCCGGCCTCATTACCCTGGCGATCGCCGGAAACACTTATCGCCATAAATGGAGGAGTATAATGCCTCCACTCAGGTATTCTTACATCAAAGGAATTGGAAAATCTTGAAGCCGGGCTACCTACGCTCATGCTAATGCCAGATACCACGCCTGTTTCGTCATCCTTTATGACCTCGACGGGGTTTGAATCATCTCTTGCCTCGCCCCATAGAGCGGACATTGAAATCTTTTTTCTGCGAACAAGAAGATCATAAGGATCTAGCAGATCGGCTCCAGCTAGAGGCTCTCCCTCAGACACGTAGCGCCTCTCTCCCCTATAGCCATTCATTAGCTCGGCTAATTTATCATAACCGTGCAGTGAAGCTATAAATTCCTTTGTTATATCAATGGCCTCGCTAATGCCACTATATTCATCAATTTCTACAGGTATAATGCTGCTGCCAGCGTATTCTGCTCCAAAGCAAGGGCTGGATATAAGCATATTTGCCAATACCGGGTTAATAAGAGGAACGTAAAGGCCGGTGTTGGTAGAGAATTTCTCGCCATCCCTCAGGGTTCTCGCCCCTGACTCAAGAGCTATATAAAGCGGCAGACTTCTGTACTCATTCATTTTTGACTTTGCATATTTTGAAAAACTTTCTTTTGCACTTCTTTTACCGTCTAAATCTAGCTTATTATACTTTCTTTGGAATTCCTTGTACTCTTTGTCTATTTGAAGCAAAATATTAGCTGCAGCTTCTGGAGGATCCCTCATTAAGAGATCAGATAAGTTTATCTCCAGGACACCGCCGCCAGGTATTTGTATTTCAAACGGAATATCGGCAAGCGATACATTTACAGCATCTGTAGGAGCCTTTATTGATTCAAGTCTATCAAGCAAAATCGGTAGAGGAACCCCTATTCCGCAATTTGCGCCAGGAAGCGGCGGATAGGCCTTTTTTGACGGAGAGACTTGCCCATACTGGCCTATATGAATTCCAGACTCAGTGTCTATACCCAGGGAGTCATTTCTGTATCCAGATATATTGCCTGCATCATCTGTGCTTATAAACGTGTTAGGATGATTTGCAATAGAAACTGCAGCATCCTCTGTTGCTTTTGCTCCAGGTATTTTTGAGCCTCTTCCGACGAATAGTCTCCATCCATTATTGTAAAATTCTTTATGCAAATCAGAGAAGGCATCTGATTCGACCATCTGGCTTATTGCTAAAAACTTATCCAAATCGGCAGCATGTATCAATAGGGCATAATCATATGCGGCTATAAGCTCTCTGCTTATACCTAATATATAGTTCTTCTCTCTACGCCCCCCTTGACCCTTGATTATAATATCTTTTATTACATATATTGGCTTAGATAAGCCTCCGGAGAGAGCCTTGGGGCTTGGGGTTAGTATGGGGTGGGTTATTGAGGGTAGCAAAATATGAGAATTATCCGGCTCAGCAAAGTAGTTTGAGTATTTGCTGCTGCCACTAGGGGGTGCCAACGATACTTCAATATTTTTAACGTTAGCTATTACTCTATTTATAATTGATTCTGAGTAACTTTTTTCAGATGCAGTTGAGGCCTCTGACGCCAAAACTTCCTTGTAAACACTTTTTATATAATCTAAGGCTGCAGATTGGTAGTAGCCCGACCTACAAGCATATGCAGCACCATTATGAACTCTGCCAAGTTCTTTTATTGCAGATTTTTGCCCATCTACAACCGGAATTATATCATTAACAAGTTTTTTTATAAAAGGCCTAAAGTCATCCTCGGTATATCCGCGCCCTTCCTTGGTGCCAAATCTTTTTCGAACATCATCCGCGAGGCTTTCACAATCTGCCGATATACTGCTTTCTATTATATCATTAAGAAGAAGATTTTCAACAGTTATTGAAACTATTGTCTCTGGAGTCATCTCTCCATTTTCTGGGGCAAGACTGCCAAGTGGCTCATACCCTATGTATCTAACTGAATTTTTGCTAAAGAACTTATTATATATAGAAGATAGCTTTTCTGCAATATAAAATGCTGTAGCAGCAGTTACAATCTGCTTGCCTAGCCACACTTCAGTGATGTTCATTACCATTGGGCCAACATTCCCTCCGGATAATTTGCCTATCTCCTTGGCCATATCTTTTACGAACTTTTTGCCCTCGGAGGCTTCTATGGTTTCGGAAGATTGGTCGCTACCTTCAGGGATGTCGGACCTATCTACATAAAAAATATTTGAAAATGCACTTACGACATCTTCTATTTTTAATGAAAATAATCTGCTTCTAATATCTTGAACTGACTGATCTACAAAAGCATTAACTCTATCGCCTGGCAGGGCATTCAAAATTCCGCTAACTATTAAGCGGTGCAAATAATCTTTAAATGCTCCTCTGATAGAGTAAATGAAAGCTCTAGCATCTCCTCCAACATCCTGTATTAGCTTCCGCCTGATATTACCTATGGAGTCCCCAACTATTTTTCTATACTGATCGTCTTCATCGTATATCGCCTCAGATGCTCCAGATACAATCTTCGACACAAATCTTTCCAGGTTCTGATCGAAATCTGGTATTTCAATGTCTTCGCCCTTTACAACCTTCTTTTTGCCTATATCTGCGCCCCAAATCGTGGCGGTTTTAGCATTAGTTGCAGTGGAGGCAATCAAAAGCTCCTGTATTGATACAATATAGCTCTGCACTAAAGCCAGCATTAGAGCCTCATTCTTTTTGGATATTTCCTTCTGCACTTCTATAGCTTCAATAAGCTTTTCTGGATCTGCAGTAAGCCCCACAAGAGCTTCCTCCGCATTACTACCCTGAGCTTCAACTCTATCTAGGTGACTGGCGACTAATTTTTCTCCGGATTCGGACTTCCTGCCGACAACTAAGTTGTTCTTTATCCTTCCTGCTTCAGCGCCCTTAAGTAGAGCAGAACGAGATTGCCCCGAAACATTCGACTCAGTGCTATCAATAGGGCTACTTACAAGGGGAGAACTCATTGGATACATAGATAGAATCTTTCTGCCTACATCATATCTGAGGCTGCCCTTTGAGTCAGGATTTGGAAAATACACAGAACTAATTGGGTCTTGCCTAAAAATGAAATCTCTATAATCTGTAAGGCCTGCTTCAACCTCTTGCTCTGAGGCATACTTGATTGGAGCATTTTCCATTCTCAGTATAGCACCAAGTTGGTTTTGCCCAGACTTGCCAAGTATATTCAGCTTCACAATATCCTTGACCTTCTCTTTTGTCAGAGGTATATCTATATATTTATTTGCAAAAGATATTGAATCAGATATTTTAAAGTTGTGACCATGTACGCACTTCAATTCTATATCTTTTATAAAGCCGAAATAATCATCAAGATTTAATTGCTCACGCTTTGTCTTGGTAGTGCTAGTTGCCATTGCTTCTTTTAAGAGTAGCGATATTTTTTGTGACCTAGAAATTAAATCATCAGTTACAAGGTCGTCAAATGAAAAGTCTACACCTGATCCCTCTGGCCCAGATTCATTATACGCATGCTTTATCATTACAAATGGCAATACATCAGAAACATCTACACCCATTTGCATCATAGATTCTATGGTTCTGTTGTACTTTTCTGGATCATTTTCTATTAAATCTTTTATTTTTTCTGCGAAGTTAGCTCTATCAAACTGTGATATGCTAGTTTTTGCGCCACAATAGAGGCTTAATATTTTTTTATCCTCATCAACCGCCTGCTCCACTGGGTGTCTGTAGCTCTGAATATCTTGAGCAGTGTCAGCAACTGGTATTGGCATAGCCAAAAGTTTATACTTTTCAATGTTACGGCGTGCATCATCTGGGCTTTCAATCTCTATTTCTGAAGGACAAACAAATGATCTTGAAGAAAACCTGAAACCACCTGACGCTTGACGGCTTGATAGCTCTAGCATTTTATCTCTTGCGGCTTGAGTCATTGATCCGCTTTTTACGGCATCATCAAGGTAGAGGCTAAGGCCTGAAATCACCTGATTTCCCTCAGAAAGGCCGCAAGAGAAGGGGCTTGAAATTTCTTCTGATTCAACCGTATCTCCGCTCAAAATTGCGATTGCTTCGTTGCGGCTAGCCTCGCTAGATACTTCATTCGGTATATTCGCAGCATAATCTGATAGAGCGCTAATTAGTTCAGACTCTAAGTCGGCCGGGCTAGATAAAGCTATTTCATTTGCTATCTCATTTATATCATTGATGTACTTTTGGTGAATTTCATTATTTTTATCAAGCCCTAACGCTTTTATGAATACTGTTAAACTTTCTCTTATGTTTATAATTGATCCTTTCCCGGTACTTTGATCAAACTTTAGTGCTGCAGGATCTACCTCGGGTCCGAATGGACACCTGATCCTTGATGTTGCAATAAGTGATGATGGAGTGGATAGTTTTTTGCCACCCATTCTTTTTAAGACAAAAGCCTTTCGCTTTAATGCCTCTATATGCCTAAAATAATCTCCACTGCTCCAATCTTCTTCTATCTGCTCCCAGGTTTTTGGGGCCGAAATATTTCTAACTCTTTGCCCTAATTTTTCCGCCAACTCTTCAAGCTCTAGAACCTCTTCTTCGCTAAGATCAAATGGTCCCGCATTAATTAGCTCATCAAAAGTTATAACTCCTCCGCCACCAGCGGGAGTTCTGGTTAGAGAGTAGGTATCGATTTTTATTTTGCTTATAGGATCTTTGGCTTTTCGGCCTTGCTCATCAGAATCTTCGCCCCCGAAGCCTTCCATCCTCTTTTTTGTGTCATATTTTCTATAGACTTCTTTGTTACAAACCGGACACTTATTTAAGTACCTTTTTATTTCAGTTTTAACAAACATACCATTCTTTAGCTTAAGGAAAAGAAAAGAACTTCCTATGTCAAATGCTATTTCGGAAACATTAGTATTTATAGGGCTGCTAATGTCTAGCGATAAGTCCAGTATTTTTCTTGAAATCTCAGAGTTTATAATTTTCTCAAAGCCTTCGCTAAATCCATCTCGTTGATATTTTACTTCGGACCTTTCCTTCTCTAAAAGTAACTCATATCTTCTTTCAAAAACATTGTTCCTTAGTCCTGGCCTAATTATGTTTACTATTGCGTTTACGAAGCGATCGCCCAACCCTCTATCTTTTAGCAGCATAAACTGATCAGCAAATCTCTCGTCTTCAACTACTGAATTTTTGTCTATATAAAAATTGGTTATCAGGCATCTGCTTATAATAGCATCTAAAGATGCCTTTTCATAGCCTGCATAGTTTGTCCTTAAATATCTTACAACTTGATTATCTCTAGATTTTATTGATGCAAAAAAGTAATCAATTTTCTTTATAAGAAATCTTCTATATACATTTATTTTTTTAGCAATATCAGCATCAATTATATCGGAATCCGACAAATCAGGAATATCATAGATTCGATTAGATGACTCAATTATAGATGCAACTTCTTCGTCTAGGACTCTTTTAATTGCAGCTATTTTGGTATCATCCACCTCAAGAAGAAAAGACTCAGAATCAGAACCAGGTATTTCAGTTATACCTATGGCATCTTCCATATTTTTGAATTTTCCAAAAAATATAGATCCATCAAAGTCAAGAAAGCTGCTGCTGCCTATTCTCTCATAAAAAGAGCCAGGATCGTTAGAGTTCGGGATAGATCGATATAACTCTCTTGATTCTTTTTTTGGATCAATGCCTACGGCAGATTTATACTTATCTACACTTGATACCGCAAACTCTGTGTTGGGCGTAGACTTTGGAATAATCTTCTTATTCTTTGGAGCAAAGATTGAAGCATAAACTTCACTGTCGGAAGCTTCGAAATATCCTTTGATAATCTCAGAGTCTCTTTCTGATGTTATATAAACTGTTTCATCTAAAGAATTTGAAAAATCTAAAGATATTTCTGGCTCAGCTTCTACGGGCGACTCTTCCTCGGCTTCTTCCACTGGCGCCTCTTCAGAGACAGGCTCCTCGTAAATAATGGCCTCTTCTTGTGGCTCTGCAGGAGTGAATGAATCTTTATTTTTTAAATATACCTTCTGGAGTTTTCTAAACTTTTCAATTCCAGAAACAGATGATAGATCTCTTATAAGTTCGTTAACCCCATCTGTTATTACTATCTCCAAATTTTCTTTATCGTAAGCGCTAAAGCTGTCAAAGTAATCTATGAGGCTTCCGCAAAACTCTCTAAGCTCATCTAGGTTTGACTCAAAGTTACCGCTTCTGTCAGCCTTAGTAGTTGCAACAGATGCTTCCATCTCCTCAGTTACAACGCTATCCAATCTATTTATTATGTCCCTGGAGGCATCTACAAGGTCAGACATATCCTGCAGGTTTTTTTGATTGCCATTTATAATGATAGATTTATCTTGAATAAAATTATCTGGAAAAACAGATACAAACATGCTCTCCAGGCTTTCTTCATTAAAAGAGCCGTCGTCTTCGGGGATCTCGCTATAGTGGGACTCCTCCTGCTCAGTGGCCGAAGTTATTGCGGAAGCAACCGAAACTACGTCATTTATCTGCTTCATGTGACTTAAGGCTCTAACCTTTATCCATCGAACACTTCTGAGAATTCCGATTATCTTTTTTGCATCTTGCACGTTTTTCATTTGGTTATGCTCCCAATAATCCCTTTTATTTTATCTACTCTAGATTCCTGGTCATTACCAGATGGTTTCTTGACAAAGAATTGGTTATTATATTCTTCTTTTAACTCTTTTATTAGTAATTCTATATATTTTTTTGCTTCACTGATTTTTTCAGCTTCAGATCTTGTTGCTGCAATTAGTATCTTACTTTTATCTGAATCTATTTTTATGCTGTTATTTGACAAATTAATAGAGCTTATGGTTTCTTGATTTAAAGAATCTGCAACATGAATAGAGTCTTGCTCTACGCCAAATAGTCTGCAAATTTCTAACTCAAGATCTTCATCAAGGTGGGTGGAAATTATTTTCCAGGCCGGCACTGTAGATATAGCTTTCTTGTAAAGACCATCATCGTCCTTCAGGTTAAAAAAGCTCCGCTCAATAATTGCGTCAAGACAAACTTCTCGATCAGAATACAGAGTCCTGTAAAGAATCTCTGTTGTTTCATTTCCAACTCTATTCATTGGAGTAACTATGCCCCAGCCTCTCTGTGTAGACTTCTTAGAAATGGGCCGGCCAGTCTTAGAGAAAAACCCCTCGCCGTCTTTTAGTAGTCTTTTTAGCGATAATTGATCATCTGAAAATTTATCAAATATATCTACGATGGGGTAGATCGATAACATAAACTCATTATTATCGACAGATTTTGTAAGAGCATAGGCTTGCTCTATTGAGTCATTATAAAATTTAAATATATGATTTAATGCATCATCATAGAATGAATCAACTTTATTTTTGAGATTCATAAAGTTTGATTTTGACATTTCTTTAGAGATTTTGCTTTCAAATCTTTTTGCCTCAACAAGCATGTGCCGAGATAAGCAGCAAATCATTATTTTAATTCTAGCTTTTGCTTTTTCAAAAATTGCACCGTTATTTTTTTTAGCCAAATACTCTGCATATTTATCTATATTATTTGATAATATCTCAACATTGAGCAGCTTTTTGTGGACATCTCTTAAGTAATAAATCTTTTTATAGAGATTGCTTATCTGAGATAAAGCAACAAAGTTGTTATCAGGCTGTATAGAAAACTTATAATTAAATGATGGACGATCTATCTTAAATAGCGTTAGTGCATCGCGAGCCTCTTCGATAGAAGAAAAATAAATTTCTTCAAATGCAAACGCAATATACGCCTCTTCTTTTGCTATAAGTCTATCCTTATAGGCAGTGCTTTTTGAAGCACGCAAAAGAGATAGCTTATATTCAGCTATCTCTTTTTCATTTTTAATAAATTTTAGTATTTTATCATTCATCTCTAATATCTAGATCTTTAAGCCTTATGTCAGATAATAAATCAGATATTACATTGTTCTTTACTAGTCTCTTTAGCTTTTGACTTGCAGCCCAACCAGTTATGCCAACTTGGCTTGCCGCGTATTCCTTTGAATGCCCCTCTATCCATACTAGCTTTAGTATTTTAAATGTTTTTTCATCTAGTGATTTTTCTAATCTTTCTAGGGCTATATCAATGTCTGCCTTGTCATATTCATTTATTCCGTCGAAGTAGAAGTTGTCAGAATTAGAAACCATTCCATCGTAAGCTATTTGCTCCCCACTGTTTGTGAGCAAGTCTTTGTTTAAGGATGAAAAAGAATATTCAGATCTAGAGGACCTATATTCTGGTTTTGGCGGCGAATCGCAAACCTTGCATATATTTTCATAGGCATCTATATCTGGCAACTCACATGAGCAGTGAGTATTTTCATCTGACATTTTCAAGAGGGAAGCATCATTACTAAGCTTGTTTAAGCTTTTTATTTTTGAAATAACCTTATACTTTATATGAGTTGTTAGGAATGAGCTTAACTTTACATTTTTGTCGGGGTCGTAAGCATTTATGCCCTCTATTGCTATAAGAGATACCTCTTGCTTTATATCCTCAAATGAGTAACCGGGCATGAAAGCTCTTGAGGCCCAGCCACAAAGTAGTGGGTCTATTCTTTTTAGAATTTTGTCGTAACCCTCTTTCGTTATTTTGCTGATGAATATTTCTTCATCATACATTCTGACTAAACCTTCAAACTTTTTCATTTATTACTCCGCCCATGCATCTTGACATATAGATCTGTAATCACAATATCTACATAATATAGAGGGCTTTTTCACCCAGGTCTTATCCTCGTATATCAAGCTGGACCTCTTGTGAAGCTTCTCATTACACTTGTCCATGTCGTATGAATTAAACTCATAATCTTTGGATGCAGATTTGTGCTTTAGCATAACATAAGAACCATACACTTTTTTGACATCTTTAAATTTACGCCTTAGTGCTTCCGCATAAACTAAAAGCTGAAAGTCATTCAAGTACTTTGGATCTTTACTTGTTTTGTAATCTACAACAGCGTAAACACCTTCGGATACCCTATCGACTCTATCTATATAGCCTCTTACGACTGTATTCTCATTCAGATTAAAGCTATAAGGCATTTCGTTCGCCAAAACATTTGGAAGCTCGTCAAGCCCCCTGAGGTTATCAAGATAATCTTGAATCATTACCTTTAGCGCCATGGTGCCTGGCATTTCTCCTGACGGCATCCAAGTGTCTTGCTGTAGCAGCCTCAGGTCAAACTCTTTTACGCCTGCGACAAAGCACTCTTTCATTAGCGCCGGAAAGTCTGCTCTATCTACGTGGTCCTTGAGCAGCCCCTCATGGAAAAGCTCTATAATCCTGTGAGCGCAAGACCCAAGCTCTGTAAATGCCCATTTCTCAACTTTTACATCTGGCTTTTCAATATACCTGTAATGGTACTTTTTGGGACACTTCTTGTGAGTGTCCAAAGACGATACTGAAAACTTCGTTATCAAAATATTCTCCTATTTTGCTTAAGCATTATAAACACAACAGGATACTTGGCAACACTTCTGATTAAAGCTCGGCTGGTCGTTATTTTATATAGTGCGGCCAGCGCAGAGCCTCCTCTCCAAGCTTATATCTAAACTCTATTGTTTTTTTGTCCGCGACAAATGAGTCTCCGGGACTTTCTTGTGGAGCATACACTATAACAGAATCTGCTCCCGACCATATAATTGAGGATATATCTCTATCGAATATTTCATCTTGCATAATCTGAACGCCCCTTACCAGCATAGAGACTAAGTCTTTGCCTTTAAATTCATCTCTCATTTTCATCCTATCTATAGGAGTGCAGGCAACAACATCAATGTGGTCATACCGCCTTTCTGATACTGGTATTATATTCCTATAGCCTCCGTCATATCCCAGGTGCTCCTCGCCCTTGTGCGCAAAAGTTCCTGGTATCATTATTCCTGCCTGACAGCATGATGCCTGAACAGCATCGTGATACTCTCTGTCTAATCTCATATCTTCTGCTTTTAAATTGAAATACTCTCCTGTTGTACCCGAAACGACCCCTGCCCTATATGGAATCTTAACCCTGTCTAGGCTAAGATATTTTTCAAGCTTCTTTCTAAGCGGAGCCATATCATAATACCCATTAAAGGGCCAATACCACCTTGGCCTCAAAAAGGCTCCAACTCCATCGACTGCGTCCCATACCTCTCTCAGTTTATCTAAATCATCTTGTGCTGCCATAGCTCCATTTATTGAGCCAACCGAAACTCCATAAATTGCATCATAATAATTTCTGCTGCAAAGCTCCTCTATAACCGGAACCTGGACTGCTCCCCTAAAGGCTCCTCCCGACAATAATAATGCCCTACTCATTATTCCTCCCTTAGAAGCGAAAACTGCCCCTATAGATATTTCTGAGTATTAATAAAATAAACCTAAATTAGGGAGGCGAAGATTTGTAAGGGTGCCCAGACGGAAGCTGACCCTCAAGACCCCACTTCCATGCAAGATACCCCTCGGCTTTCTCGATGTCCGAGATGTCGGTCCCGCCTGTACCGGGCAAGCCCGCGACGGCGAAGAACTCGGCCATTTGGCCGTTCAGTTCCTCACTGGATCGGTTTCGCATCAGCCGAAGTTGTTGGCTGGCTTGGACGTTGTTGTCGTAGTCGTTGACCGGAGTGAAGGCGTCGGAGCCATTCGCGCGGCAAGAAATCTGGTTCCCGGTCTTGTTGAAGATGGCAACAACGATTGCCCACGACCCGAGACTGAGGCTCTGGAGGTTCCAGTCCTGCTTGTTCCCGATGGTGCTGCTGATCCGGTTGGAGGACAGGGCGTCGAGATCCAGTTCTCCCGGCCATGACCCCGTGGCTCCAGAGGAAACCGCGTAGTCCCGCTTCGGAGAAGATGCCGTCTCATAGGACCACAGGGAGTCCTTCGTGCCGTCTGCAACATCGGGGCGGAACACGCCGATGGCCCAGTGGTTCCCCGAAGACACCTGTGTGCTGAATGTCGTGCTTTGAAGGTACTCGCCGCTGCCGTCGAAATCGAAGGTGTTGAGGCCATTCCTGCCAGCGACCACCCGCGTCGGAGTCCCGCCAACGGAGAGGGTGTAGGTCCCTGCCTTGTCCGTCACCGCAGTCAGGGTGCTGCCACTGAGCGTGTAAGAGGAGGTGTCGGAGGCATCGACCCAAGCCACAATGCTCACATCTGTCGGCTCCCAAGAGCTTGTTGGCGAGCTAGTTATGCTGTTCGACGCACTAGAAGCGCCATTCGAATTGATGGCCCTAACCTCTACAGAATAACTAACCCCATTAACTAGACTTCCGATAACAAACGGACTAGAGGTTGTACTAGCAGAGAACCATGATCCAGTACCATTAATTCGATACTCTACATCAGTAATGGCCGAACCACCAGTACCATTAAGAGTGAAGTCCACAGAAAGCTGTGCATCCCCCGGCGTCAAAGATACAAGGGTCGGAGCATCGGGGATGGTCGAAGGCGTACCTGGAACAGCCGCCGATGAAGTGCCGTTACCTTCTGCATTTACCGCCCGAACCACGACCGAGTAGGTTTGGCCGTTGGTCAGACCCGTGATGGTAAACGGCGAAACCGCCGTACCAGCCGAAACGAAGGCACCACCGTCGAGGCTGTACTCGTAGTCCGTGATGGCCGATCCACCGTCGCTTCCAGCCGTGAAGGCAACCGTCAGTTGCTCATCTCCCGAGGTCACCGAGTCGATAGTCGGAGCAGCCGGGGTCGTCGCCGGGGTCGCGTTGGTGACCGTGGAGGGAGTTCCTGTACCATTCGCGTTCACGGGACGGATCTGGATCGGGTAGGTGACCCCGTTCGTAAGCCCGGTGATCGTGAACGGGCTGGTCGGTACCGAGTCGGACAGCACGGACAGCAACGTCCAGTCAATCTCAGCACCATCAATGTCACCACCATCGAAAGTCCAGAAAGACATCACAACGTCTGCGCTCGTGATGCCATAACCTTGGTCGCCTGTGGACTGCTTGTAGGCAGTCCAGTCGGCGTAGGTCACGGTTGACTCGTCGCCAGCGGCGACCCCGAGGTCCCCGTTCCTACCGAACCCGAGCCTGATGTCGTTGCCGCTTGAAGTCACCTCCAAGAACGCACAGACAGTCCCATAGATAGATGGGGTGGTGCTCATGCTGTTACCGGTAGTGGATCCGCTGATAATTCTGAACTCAACGCCAGTTCCAAGGTTGTTACATATACCGACGAGGTAGGTGTCGCCCTTGAAGATTTCTCCAGTGCTGGCGGCAGAGACGTTGTTCAACTCAAACGTATTCGTCCAGTTGTCACCCTTGATGCCGATGGCGAAGATGTTGTTGGTTCCAACAGCTTCTCCAAGGAAGTCGGTGAAGAAAGCGTTGTCCAGCACAAGGCGCTCACCTGCGCCAAGCTGCTCGTCAAGGCTGATCCAGCCGTGCTCGCCTGCATCCATCACGTTGGTACCCGTCTGGTTGGAAGCAGGACCTTCCTGCGTGATTCCGGTGATGGCCGTCGTTCCCGCACTCACCCAGTTGGTCCCATCAAGTGTGTACTCGATGTCGGTCAGAGCAGACCCGCCGTCGTCGCCAGCCGTGAAAGCCACGGTGAGTTCTCCGTCGCCAGCCGTGATGGCGTCAATGGTGGGCTGTGAAGGCGCCGTCGAGGGGATCGCCGTCGTAGCAGCGGACGGGGTGCCCGTGCCGTTGGCGTTGACCGCCTGCACCACCACATCATAGGACGTTCCGTTGGTGAGTCCCGTGATGGTAAACGGGGAAACAGCCGTGCCTGCCGAGATGAATGGTCCTCCGTTGAGGCTGTACTCGTAGTCGGTGATCGCGGAGCCACCGTTGCTGCCGGTCACGGACACTGTGAGTTCCTGATTTCCCGTCGTGATCCCAGAGATGGTCGGCTGACCTGGAACCGTAGATGGAGTTGCTGAAAATATAGAAGATGACTCTCCTGAGCCATTGTCATTAACTGGTCTAATCTGAATATTATATTCAACACCATTAACAAGTGGCGATATTACAAGCGGGCTTGCAGTTGATCCAATAGAAATCCACGTACTCCCACCATCAGTAGTATACTCGTAATCGGTTATTTCGCTACCTCCATCATTTCCGGGAGTCACAGATACAGAAACCTGCCCATCTCCTTCCGCAATAGAATCTATCGTAGGCTCTGATGGTGTACTTGTAAATGTTGAGCCAGTTACAGTTAATTCTTCGCCTATATAAGGCTCATCTCCGATATAAACATACAGCTCATCACCATACGGGGGCGACGGTATTGCTGGGTCAACTACCCACTCTAAATAAGCGCCATCATCGCCAGGGTTTCCCTCCCTAGTTATACCATCTTCATATGAAGTTATTCCATCATATGTAAAGCCTATGGCATCATCTGACTCAAGGCTTTCATCATATACAAAGCGATAAGTTTCGCCAGCCTCTATTTCTGGAAAATCCTCAGAGCCATTGTAAAGAATCGTTCCCTCTGGATATTCCGTTACTATTATCCAATTGTCAGGGAGCGTTTGTGATGCAGTGGATTGGACCGGATCTTTCACTGTGAGAATTGATCCAACTGATGCAGTAGGGGTGCTCAAGCCTGGACTCTCAATCCATCTGTAAACAAACCTGCCCCCACATCCTCTGCGATTAGATGGATATCCACTTTTAATTACTGTGTTTTCGAGCTTTTGCTTTGAAATGATCCACCTTGAATCAACACTTTCGTAATAAAAGGATACATATTCTTTTGTCACGGGGTTATAATAACTTCGAACATAATTGCCGGTGACGATAGGCTCTTTTTGTCCCAGCCTCTCTGTAAACAAATTTGATGTAGGATCAAATGAATTATAAGTCCTATTTATTAACTTTACCTGTTGATTATTAAGCGCCTCATCTGTAGAACCATCTATAATAATAAGTTTTGCTTTTGAGTCAAAATACACATTATCATTTACAGACGAAGATGAAAACGAATCATCATCAGTAGGTGCTTCTGCAAAATTTATAAAAGAAACAGAAGTTTCGTTGTCACCCTCTGCAATAGAGGCCTTTATGTCTAAGTCAACAAAATCTGTTGAGCTTTCCTGAGCGGCATAGCCTTCTGCGTCAAAAGACAGATTGTTTACAGAGCTAGATCCAAAAGGAAGAACGGATATTCCTTCTCCTATATTTCTTGGACCATCCAGTTCAGTTGAATCCGAGCTATATAATTGGGTCAAAACTTCAGAAGAGCCATCTGCAGAAAGGGCTATGGCCTTAACGGTTAGAGTAAGGCCGGAAGTAGGAAGATAAACTTTACCCAAAGCTATTAGGGACTCTATTGTTGGATCTGTACCGTCAAGAGTATAAAAGATATTTGCAGGAACATCTGTTTCAAATTCAATATATTCTGGTATACCAGAAATAATCCGCTCTTCACTCTCAAGTAAAGTTAATACTATCATATCTTCCTCTATATATTCATAGAGATTAGCATATTATCTTCTTGTAAATACAATCTCTGTATCACCATTTATTTTAGTAGAGTCGATAACATTGTCAAACTTTTCTTTTAAGGATTCATCATGAGTGATTACCATAATTTTATACTTTTCCTCAAGTGATCTTATGACATTCACGAATAAAGTTTCTACGCCATACCTATCTAGTGGCGAGTTGATTTCGTCTAGCAATAAGAATTCCAAAGAAGATCCCCCATATCTTGAAGATATCTCACTCAAGGCAATCCTTAGAGCAAGAGATATTCTGAATTGCTCTCCGCCACTTAGGGACTTAAAGCTTTGCAGGTTGCCATCCTTTCTAACTTTTAGATCCAGAGTCTCTATTATAGAGGATCCATCCGACCCGAGCCTCTGAGTTTCCAGGACTATCGTTGCCGGCTCGTTGCACATTGAAGAAAGAGTGATATTTGATGTTTTCTCTAGGTCCTCAATAATTGCATCAAGAAGAATGGATTGAATGCCATTCTTTCCGAACATTTTAGATAGCTTTAGGAAAAGCGATGCCCGCTCCATCTTTGAAGTTATCTTCTTTTTATCCTTAAGGATTTTGTCAACCACTTCCTTAAGAAGCGATTCTCTCTCTATCAGTCTGCCAAGCTCCCTATCCTCAGATGATAAAGTCTCCTTAAGCTCAATTTCTTCCTTTTCCGACTTTTTCAACTCTTCCCTTAGATTCTGAAAGTCTTCATTTTTAATAGAATCTAATATTGAAAGATTCGCTGATATATTAATGTTGGAAGAGGAAATCTTATCATTTATTTCCTGCAGCCTAACCTCTTGTTTTTTATAGTTTGAAACAAGAAGATTCAAGGTTGGCTCACAATCTTTTAGCTTTTCTTGCGCCAAAAGAATTTTCTTATTTACCTTAACCGTTTCCTGCAGAACATTTAAATCTTTTTCATGCTCTATGATTGAGTTAATAGCTGTAACTTTTTTACCATTATAAAGAGCTTTTTTATCCTCAATATCTTTTACCAACTTAGAGTATAGATCTTCGTCAATTCCTTGCTGGCAAACATAACACTTGTCGGGTGTAATGGAGATTTCCTCTAGAGATGCAACAAAGTCTTCGCATGATTTCTTTTCTACCTTAAGACTTATCAGACTGTCCTTTAGCTTTTGTATATTTGATTCGTCAACATCTCTAAGCTCCTTTGTTGAAAGAAAAGACTTTATTTTTTCTACATTTTCCTCATACCTTTCTTTTTCAGACTTTGTCTCTGCAAGCTGCTCCTCTTGGCTCTTTTTAGACTTTTCAAGATAGGCCACCTCTTCCCTGAGCTTTGCAAGATCATCAATTACTTTGTCGTAAGTATCTGTATCTAAAGATGATTTTAGCTCGCTGTAACGCTTTGAGAGAGCTTCTTTTGACTTTGCTAGTGCTGATATATTTTCGTTTAACGAAGCTATTATTGAATTTTTATCTTTTATCTCAGCCCTGAGATTTACAAGATTCTCATATTGCTCGTCATAAGCCTCAGTAGACTTCTTTAAAACTTTACATTCATCAGATATTTCTTTTGATACTTTCTTTGCAGATTTCTCATACTGGTCCCATCTGGAAATATCTATTATAGACTTAAGGATCTCCTTCTTTCTGGAAGGCTCTGCCTCTGCAAATTCGGATATATCATTTTGCCTAAAGTAAACAGAGTTTACAAACGTTTTATACTCTAACTTAATTAGGTCTTCTATTTTTGAATTTGTGTCTCCGGCAGTTGAGCCGGATATGTCTACCCAGTCACCCGCCTTGTCAAGAGCATACAAAGATACGCCTGATGTAGAACTCATCCTATTTCTAGTTCTAACTACCCGATACTTTGCGTCATTATGAATAAACTCAAGAGAGACGGAGCAATCTGTTTCGCCCCATCTTACAATGTCATCCATCATGGACTGTCTAGACTTATTAAACAAACACCAAAGCATCGATTCAAATATAGAGCTTTTACCTGATCCATTAGACTTTTCATAGTCGCCCTCAGTGTTGCCGATAAGTAATGCAGAATTAAACGTAGTAAAATCTATCTCACTATCCTTGTGAGAGAAAAAGTTCCGCATATGTAATCTGGTTGGAATCATTAAGCCTCCATTATGTTTTTTGCTTCTTTAAGCATATCCTCTAAGGCTGCTTTGCTTAACCCCTGCTTTTCTACAAAAGCCTTGAACATAGAATAGTCATCTTCATGTTCAAGAACAGAGTTATCTCTGACTATTCTTTTTGCAACAACCTCTATTATAACCTTTGAAACAAAGAATGCTCCAGCGGCATACAGCTTATCCGATATAGACTTTTTATCTACTGCCGGCAACACTCTTTCATCAATGGTAAACTTAAACCTAACTATTTTCTCTTTTAGATCTATCAGTCCAATCTCTTCATCAATTCTGTCAGATATATCTGAGAAGTCTGCGCCAGACAGATCTACAGAACGCTCAACCAACTCTCTGCTGGGAACTTTCCTGAACGAAGCCTTTTTGGTGGATAAGTCATAATCGATAAAATACTTATCAACGTTTGCGTCACCAAAGTTTGACCTCTCCATTGACCCGGTATAGATGCATACCGGAGACTTCTTTCTTAGCACTCTAAACTGGTGTAGATGCCCCATTAGCGCAACATCGCACCCTTCAAATGCTGAAGGTCTAGCCATAAGCTCTGAGCCTCCAAAGTCATTATAACTTCCTTCATAAAAGAAATTATGACCCACAGCAATAGTTGGATTTTGATTTTTAACGCCATCTATAAGAGATTTTATTTCTGCTTCAAACCCCTCGGACTTTTCCTTATTACCCTTGCCGGGATACATTCGGTGATCCCTAAATGGTAAAAGCAAAAGATTTGAAGAATCTCCGTCATTATTTGAAACCTCTATAACCTCTGGATTTAAAACCATTCTTACATTTGGATAATCTGCAGCGGCCAAAGAAGTTATAGAACTAGTAAAGCTTGAGCCGTTTCTGCGATAATCATGATTTCCCATTATCACAAAAGTAGAAACGCCAGCATTAGAAAGCTTTTTTAGGGCGGCGTCAACAATAGCCATATGCCTAACATCAGGATCTCTATGCTCAAATATGTCTCCAGTTTGAATAAAGATATCTGCTTTAGACGATATTGTGTAATCAACTATATGATTTAAGCTTTTTACATAGTCATTAATTCTAGTGTTTCCACCATTGCCGTCTGGTCTGCCCAGGCCGAATATGGCTCCGATATGTGCGTCGCCGCATATAACTGCTCTCATTTTTTATTATATCTCCTAAAGGTGGATTGCTTTACTTTTAATAAAAGTTTTTTTGCAGACATTGTGTCGTACCTATCTATCTCGGATATGTACTCATCCGTCTTTTTCATTACCATCTCAATCCACTCCAGATCATCTGGATGGGCTTTCATCAGTCCTCTAAAGTAATGAGATATTTCCAATAATACTGAAAAGATCGTACTCTTTGCATATGCTTTTGATTTTTTTAAATCATTTTTATCTACAAAAGAAGACAAATCTCTTATTGAATCAGCGAAGCCTTTGCCGGTACACAGAATATAAAAGTCAATAACATTATTTGAAGCATTGCAGCCAAAGCAATAAAAGTTATTTCTATCATCATCTATATAAAGTGATCCCGTCCTTTCAAGACCTCCCTTGTGATCTGGGCTTGGACACTTACAGCGATGCGTAAAGTTGCCTGTATTTGTATCCTCTAGCGAGATTCCTACGGATTCTGCTACATCAGATATCTTTACATTCATAAGAATTTGTTCTTTTGAAAAATACATTAGAAACCAAAAAATCTAAATATTCCAGATGTCCCTGATTTCTTTAGATCCAAACTGGCTAGCTCTCTGTCAATATCGCTAATGTTTGGTGCTCGAAATAGGGTTGGTTCGGAACTTCTGCCATCCAGCATAAGCCCAACTCCAATGTTGTCTATTTTTTCTGCACCAGATTTGTCCAAAATAACTCGACTATCAACAGCCGATGCAACACGCATCGCAACTCTGCCCGGAAAGTTTGCTTTAATTAACCCAGATATGACAGAGGTTGCTGGGCGCTGAGTTGCCAAGATAATAGATATACCTGCTGCTCGCCCCTTTTGCGCAAGCATGCTCAACTCTTTTTGCAAACCCTTCTCTTGCAGAACCAAGTCAGCCCACTCGTCTATAACTAGACAAATTGGATGCATTGTGTTTCTTCCAGATTTATCAATCGCCTCGGTCGCACTCCTTAGGCCATTCTTCCTAAGGGCGGAAAACCTATAATTCATAACTCCGATAAGCGACTTAATCGTAGATGATATATCCTCTACCGAATTTGAAATGTTCTTAACATCCTTATATGGAGAATATCTTTCAAACTCAACCATCTTCGGATCACACAAGTAAAGGGAAGTCTTATTATTTAGCAGAGACATAATAAACGAATGCAGCAAAACACTCTTTCCAGAACCAGTTGTGCCACCAACAATTAAGTTTGGAATTTTATTAAGATCCTTATATACCAAGTCTCCAGACTCTGCGATCCCTACAAATAATGGCATATAGAAGTTTTTGTCATAGCCATTCAGCATATCTCCAAAACTTGGAGAGATAATCTCTTCCCGCTGTACGGATAGCCTGTACGTTCCCTCGCTCATTACAAGCGAGCCTGTTGGCACCGTGTAAGCTCCAAGGGCAAGACCAATATCTTCAAGCAGCCTATTTACCTTTGAGGCTCTAACTCCTGGTGCAAGCTTTATATAATAATAATCAAAAAATCTACCCCTATTCATAGAGATAGATGTAACATTTACTTTGAAGGATTTTAGTATATTTAGAAGCCTAGACTCCTCTAGGTTATATACCTGAAAATCTACTCCGCATTTTTCCGGCAGTCCCATCAACACCCCTCAGCTTTTGCAAGACATCTTCAAGGGCCTTCTTATAGGCCACAAGGGCAATATAGGCACGATCACCGGATAAGTCAAGAGAAAGTTTTGACGACCGATCCTCAAGGGATCTGATTAAAGCAGCCTCCTCCTGTATTTTTTTCATCAGCCATTCGGATAGCTCTTTCTCATTCACTTTCTAGCTCCCTGATTTTTCTTAACTCTTTTTATCTCTCGCTCTAATTCTGCGAGCTTTGCCTCTAGTCTTATATTTTCATCTCTTAGCTTCAGGGAGGATCTGAGAGACAGAACGATTAAGCCGAAGATACCCTCTCCAGGGTTCTCTTCATCAAGCTTATCCGCAGCCACAAGAAGCCGGTTTAAAACAGAGACAACATTATTGTGATAAGCGGGGGTTTGATTATCGGGGTGAGTCTTATCTTTTAGCAGAGACTTAAAATCATCGAAGGCTTTCTCGACCGTATTTCTGGCAGCAGCCTTAGACTGTAGGTATTTATTGTTAGTTGGTATGTTTACATTGCTCATAGAAGTCCTCCTCTAGCATAAGCATCAAATATATTCCGCAAGACTTATGCATTTTGATGAATGCTTGAATCCTGTGAAGTTTTTCTTCTTCTATTATACCAAACTGTCTGTATAATAAGTTTATAATATTTATATTCTTGTTATAGTCAAAGCTGGGGCCGTCAAATAAACCGCAGGCTTTCTCTAAAAATGTAATTATTTTTTCCCTTTGAGAGCCGCCCACTTTAGATAAATCTATGATCGGGTTAACGACAGAGTTGCAATAAGCAAATCCATTTTCATCGGCAAAACCGTTGCAGCCTAATATAATCATTATATTCATTAACTCTGCCCAAGAGGACTATAATCATTTTTATTCCCAAATCCATAAAATTCTTGTCCCAACAAGCCTTATTGTTGAGGCTCGAGTTTCTAGGCTGAGCCCGTCAAAGTAGGAGTTTCCCGGGGGATCAGCAGGAAAATCAGTGACAGTTAATCTGAACGTTGCGAAGCCATCCGATGGCTCTCCTACGTCTATTTTTAAAGGAGAAAAATCACTAACCATGACCGTTCCATCTGGTAGTCCACTCGCCAAGGGCGGAGAATTATAAGAATGAAGATTAGAAAGATCGCCCGAGTTTGGAACATCGTTGTCTACTGCGGCGTTCCAGGAAATTCCCTGAAGCAACTCGCCATCCGACACTGATTGTATCACATAGTTAGTACCGCTGTTTCCATATGAAGCCGTAACTCTAAGATTAACAATTTCGCCATCTTGATTGCCTCCCTGTATAATAAAATATGCAGTAATCCGACAAGAAGAGGGTGTGTCTGAATTTGTTGTAGTTTTCGTGGCAAATAATGGCACTGAATCCTTATATCGGTCATTCGGGTTAGCAGCATCTGGCAAAGCGCTCTGCTGAGAACCATCGGTGGAAGTACCAACACCGCCACTAAGCTGTCCATCGACAGGTAGTGATACTGTGGCGTAAAAAACGCAACTATCATTAGTGGTATTATCTATAACATACTTGTAAGCTATATCTCGATTCGCAGTATTGAGTAGGGTATATTTTGGCGCCCTGCCAACGATGCCATTCTTGGGAACCCAATCTCCTGCACTTAACCACTGAGAGTAAACTCTGTTTGGAGCAGAAATAACAATACTATCAGTCCCAAGGTTGCCTTTTAATAATATGTTATTTCCGGCAAATATTGTTAGGGTTTCGCTGCCCGCAGCCTGGGCCGCAGGAACTGTGTCTCCGGTTATGACCCCCTCTGACTTTGAGCCAGTAAGCCCAGCATTGTCCAAATTTATTTGATCAAAGGAATTAGCTCCAGCTGCCGGACCCCACTCTGGATACCCGTCGCCATTTATTTTTAATATATCGTTTTCATCTCCATTTGGAACATAATAAACATCTCCTTCATGATAGGGAGGGGAACCCGTCTGTGGCCAAGAATCCCCCAGCCCTCGGTCCCATACCATTAATTGTCCCACGCCATTTTTTAGGTCGTTAATCCGCAGGGGAGAGTAGCCTTGCGGGGGATCGTCTTCTATGCTAAGCTCCTTGATATGCAGCCTTCTGGCCGGGGTGGTGAAGCCTCCGGGAGTGGGAGGATCAGAATAATCAACTGCCCCTATTCCAACATGGGCTCGATCATCAAATATGGAGTGAGAGCTTATTAGCACGGCCCTCTCAAGTCCGGTGTTTGGATTGTTTGTTCGCAGTATCATAGAGCCCGCATTAATCCCGTGGACAACTCCAGTAGCAGGACCGGCACCATAGGTGAGGTGGCGAGCAACAATTGAGGAAGTAAGCTGGTCAGCAGAGCCGGAGTCTACTCCGCCAAATCTAATCTCTGCCCTCCTATCTAGATTGTTATCTGAGCCAGTTGTGTTTTTGATTCTAAGAATCGGTCCAGAGGCCCCCGTTCCACCCGGCACGTCGTTATAAGTGAGTGCGTCATCACCAGCAAATCCTGCGGGTACTAAATTATCATGAAACTGAATAGATCTATAACTTCCACCTGGAGTACCACCTGTTGACGATATTGTTATAGTATCACCCCCTGCATTTCCATCCAAGGTAATATTTGTGCCAGCACTTAGAGTTAGGGTGTCAGTTGTTGTATCAGCCGTTATGGTTGCATCTCCAGTTTGTGTTCCGCCTCCTGCGTTATTTAGAGCAACAGAATCGAAAAGATTTTGATCAGGCCCGATGGAGGCGTCTGAATAAATGTCCCCATTTCCATCGACAACCAGAACGGTTCCTGAGCCAGCGCCAATCCCCTCAATCCTTAGGGGCGGATTAGAGTTATCAACTATATGAGCCTTTCTCTCTGGAGTATTGGTTCCTAATCCAAATCTCTCATTTGTATAATCATAAAATAAATCTTGATTTCCACTAAATGCACCGGCTTCATTAAATTGTATTGAGCCGTCTATGCCTCCTGCTGAATTAGATAAATCAAGGTAATAACATCTTTCGCCAGTTACAGGGTCTTCGGTATATTCTGGAATGGCAAGAATCTCTAGATCAAAACCTCCTGCCGCAGCAGCAGCACGACGCGCAGCAGGAGATCCGTAGACGGCATCAGAGTAACATAATATATTTGAATACCTAACTGCCGGAGTTGTACCATCTGTTCCGCCGAGGTTTGCATTGCCAAGATAACCTCTAATGTGGGCACCAGATGTTAGCAGGATCTTTGAGGCATGACCATCCTCATGCTTTCCGTCATGTACGTGTCCAAATACCAGCGGATCAAATTCATCCACTGTTTCGTTGTACCCAAACTCTCCACCATAAATTTTATTCATGGTATCCGCAGTAACGATGGTTACTGCGGAGGTATATCTAGTTAACTTTGTGTCATTATCTGTTGCCATTTTAAATCACTTAAGGTTGTTCTCTATATAGGTTTATATTTATTTCTGTTACATCCAATCTAACAGATAATGCCTCACCGTACAGAATCGATCCAGAACTTGTACCGGCACCACCGTTATTAAGAAATGTTCTGTTTTCAACAACAAACGAGAATCCGTAACCAGGAGGCAGTGCGGGCGGGCCAATCAACCCGGGTGACCTATTTGTTGGCGAGGCGGTATCATGTGTAAAATATATTCTAAAATCATCATTTGGATTTGTAGTTCCGGGAGCCTTTAGCCTAACTCTTCCAAAGCCATATAGATCTCTTGAGTCGTGTGTTATTATAAATGAATCCGTGTTATATAATATTGAGCCATCCTCTTGAGTTGTAATTCCAGAGTGAAGCTCGAAAGTAACGGAGTGCCTAATTGTTCTTGGCGGCCCAAAGGCTGGCGCCGGATCAATTTCAGAAAATGAAAGTGTGCCCATCGCCTTGATAGAGTAAGATGAATTTATTCTTGGCCTAAACGGTCTGTTTGCAGAGTAAAAATCTTCTCCGTTATCCAGGTTAGCTATCATTGTCTGGGGAGTGTTCAGCGCCCCGCTGATTGGGGGGCCGAGGTCTGTTTGGTCATATCCCTTAAAATTTCCAAACATTGTCATCGTAAAAGTTTGTGCCCCGCCCCGCTCGGGAACCAATATTGTCCATTCATTGGGCGGGGGAGGGAACGTCGTGCCAAATGTATTTAGTGGGGCACGAGAATCGAAAAAAGTTCCTGACGCCTGAACTCTTTGGCCGTACCCATAACCAAATGCGTAATATCCAGAAACAGAAGTATAAGTCGGAATCTCATTTGTGTCATAAACATCTCCTGATGTTGCGATCTTACTGTCGTAAGCTGCCTCTATTATAGAATAGTCAGCATCGACTATAGAGCATTCGTCGCCAGCTAGGATTGCATTAGAAGTACGCGTCCCAGTAGCTGCTCCAGCAGATATACTATTATCAATTCCTGACAAAATCGTTGAGGAAGATACTTCATTTATTTGATTGTTAAATCCGCCAAATATTATCGAGCCAATCCCTGTGGTGCCAAATTTAGATGCAAAATTCCAAACTCCTGTAATTTCGTTCCCACTGCCGCTTAATATCGAAGAATACAGGGCACTCTCTATCGAATTATTTTCACCCCCAATAATCGAGGAGTATAATGATACATCTATCAGATTGTCTTGGCCACTAGATATCAGATTGCTATCACCAGGAAAAGATGATCCAAATACCGGGGGGACTGCGCTAACGTCAATTACATTTTGAACACCCGAAAGAATTACTGAATTGCCATTATCTTTAATTGTAGAATTTGATGCCGTACCCATGAGTGATAAAGAGGCGTTAACCATAGAGCCATTTTCCCCAAGGGAAACAGAGCCCGGAGATGTGCTTGATATTGTATTATTAAAACCTGCTGCAAAACTGTTTGATGCATCAACCTGATTTCCCTCTCCGATCGATATCGAATAATCTCCAGAAACCGTATTATTAAAAACAAGCGCAACAGAATTGAGGCCGCTAACCTCATTTCTAAAGCCTGCTGCAAATGATCCATCGCCAGAGGCTGTATTATTTATTCCAAAAGCAGCAGAAAATTGACCCCTATTTGCTTCATCCCACTGGGTTGAATTAACCGAGCCTGCCCTAAAGGCTGAAAGGCTTTTATCAAAAAGAAACCTACTATTGCCGTTTGTTCCGTCATTTATATCTTCTAAAGATGGTGAGCCAAAAACAAAGTCTCTGCCTGTTGTCTCGCCCCAAACGCCCGGGATATCAACATATGATGTGCCATCGTAAGTCTGGCTTCTTTGTCTTATTAGAATATTTTCCGATATCCCAGAGTCGGCAGAGCTTGGGGCATCATCTTCAATGAATGTAAAGTCCGTCCTAATTCCGGTTAAATCAAGATAATAATAAGTGACTCCGTCTATTATCTCATACTCTGGAATTGCCTCGCTTTGATATAGGGTTTCTCTTACATTTCTTTTTGTAACCGCATCGTCAGCAAGATTAATGTTTAAAAGCTGATTCTCTACATGATCCACAAGATCTATCTTGCCAGCATGCCCATCCGCTTTTACGCCATCATGAACGTGGCCAATAATCCTTGGGTCATCAGGGTGTAGGTTATCAGCTTCGGAAGATCCGTATAATCCTCCAAATATAGAGTTAGCATAATCTGCAGTAACAATTGTTGTTGCTGACTTAAACTTTGTTAGTTTAGTATCGTTGTCTACAGCCATTTAATTTACTCAAGATTTTTAAAGTGTTTTTTTATCTTCTCACTAACTTTAAACTTAACTGACTTGTATGACTTCAGCATCATTTCTTCTTGAGTTTTTGGATTGCGAACAGGCCTGGGGCTATGCTCGTATAAATAAAATTTTCCAAAACCGACTAGAGATACTTCATTGCCTTCTTCGAGTGATGAGACAACTTCCTCAAGAGCAACCTCTAAGATATCCAGAGATTCCTTCTGGGTAAGAAGGGTCCTGCTTGAAATTCTTTTGGCTAGTTCTTTTTTGTTTATCATAAAATTCTCACTCGTACACACGCACGCATGCGTTAGTCAATGTATTATAATTTATTAATAGCAATTATATGATTTCTTCTTCATCAAACTTTATCGGCAGATTTCTTGACTTAGAATAATCTGAATCAAGTTTATCTGGATTTTTAACATAGAAATCATAAACTATATTTATATCTCCCTCGTCTAATCCTTCTGGATCTATTCCGTAGTTCTCATATATTTTATATATTTTCTTTAAAAGATTTTCATCTATTTTATCTTTTTTTTTGTCTTTTTCCTCAGCCATTTTCAGACCTTACTCTCTGAAGAGGTCTTTATTATTCCACTGCATATATCGATCATTTGACTAACTGGCATCTTTTGCTTAAAAACATTTACGCAGTACGCACACCAAACAACGTTGCCAACTGTATATCCAGCCTCTGGGTCTATACAGTCTAAACTCATTTTCATTGGATCGTTTACTGCTCCACAGCTTTTCCTGATAATGTTTAACTCTAAACCGGAATAATGACATCTCCCATCTTGCTCTTTAAATAAGGTAATAAGATAATCTTTATCTATATTAAACGGAACTTTTCTTTTCTCGGACCTACTTTTGGCTTTTCGAAAAGCCTCATAGAAAGCTGTATCAGGATATTTCTTACATCTTTCTTGCCAACTTTCCAAGTTACTCTCCTACTGGCTTATTGTAAATACTCACCATAACTTTTGTTGATAACTTAGCGCCAGCGGCTTTCATAACTGTTCTAACAGAGTTTGCAATTCGCCCACCCTTACCAATAAGCTTGCCCACGTCCTCTGGGCCAACCTTGACCTCAAATGAAACGCCAGACTCAGTTTCTTCTGCTGTTATATCAAGCAACTCGGTATCATCTATTATAGAAAGAACAATCGACTTAAGCGTTTCTTCTAACTCTCGAAAAACAGGACTCAACATTACTTCTCCTTAACCTCTATTGTTATTACTTTTTCTTCTGCCCTTGGAGGTATGACTATCTCAAGCAGACCATTGACCATAGATGCGGTCATTCTCGCGGGCTCAAATGACGTGTGGATATAGTATCTTGTTTGAAAATTTCTTCTGGCTATACCCCTGAGGATCATTCCTCGCTGAACCGCAACGCTTGGAGTTAATGCAGGGTAATCTTCAGAGTCTTCAGGGCTCAGATTGGGCGACTGAGTCGGGCCATCTAGCTTTTCACATACTCCGCTTACCTCAACCTCATTCCCGTGTACGCTTATTGCTATATCACTCGGGCTATAACCCGCTAAAGCAAAGGCCATATGAAAACCTTCTTGATCACACCACTGATCACACCTTGGGAATTTTCCAGATGAAGAAACCTTTTTATTAGAACAAACTTCTCTGTAAAATTCATCATCGCTCCATAGTAGATTCCAAACTCTACCGGGCACTGAAATTCTAACTGCCTCTGCTTTTGCTGCGGTATTTTTACTCATTACTATCTAATCCCTCTTCTTCAATTGCTGATTCAAAATAAAAGGTAACTGCGTTAAGCATATCGACAAAGGAGTATGCAGCCCAACTAAAAACGCTAGAAGAAAAACCTGCATACACCGGGTTTATGTCAAAGAAAATAGAAAAGAAAAAGCCAACCCATAATCCCGTACACATTGGGCAGCTTAAAAGCTCTTTTAAAAACTCCGACTTAGAAAATATAAAATTTCTTACCGGTTCTAATAGGGAGCTTCCAACTATTCCAGCAGTCGCTCCAGAACACGTTAACAAAAATAATAAAAATTCAACAATACTCATTTCACCTTCATCTCATATATATACTTATTTTATCTATAATAATCAATAATAATTTTGGTTTTTACGACCACCGAAGCCCCTTGTCAAGCTTTTGCCCGAAAATGCCCCGCGCTAACGGGGCCTCGCAAATACTATAGTCACAGAAGCGATTTGGTCAACATCTTATTTTACCGGATTAAATATTCGTTTATTATTTTTTTATTTCAGATAACTCAGCCTAGTGACTACCTATACTTTGGGTTATAGTCGCTCAATAAATTAAATAACTTACCGGGGCTCATATCTGGAATGTTATACATCTTCATTTCGTCCCACATAATAATTCTAGAATAAAGGAGCGCGTGAGCTATCCATTCTGAGCAATACCACCTACCTGCCCTTCTTATCTTGAATGGACTAAGGTGAGATAGAAGCATGCCCGACCAATCATATTTATTTCCAATTGTTTCTTTTACAAATTTATTTAGCTGATCTTTTTGATAACCTCTAACAGGCTCCCTCCAGCTAAGCGGAAGTTCTATAAAGTCCCATTTGCTTTCATCATAATCATAAATTATTCTTGGTGTAACTCTAGAATTATATACGGGACTTATTGTTATCCAAGTTATTCCATCTGGCATAATCAACTCTGCATGAGAATATTTGCTGCCCGTATACCACCTTATAATCTTATGAGCTGTTCCCTCGCCATTTTTATAAAAGGCTATCTTAATTAGATTATTATCCTTAATCATGCGAGGGCTCCGTTATCAATTGTCTATTGTTCTATCCAATTTGGCCGAAGATATAGTCAATATAATATCTTTTGTGTCTTTGTCAAAATAAAATAACAGCGTATCCGTTACATCAACATCATCTAACTCTGAATCCTTAATGACTAACCTTCCTCCCGCCGATTTTGTTAGTGCAGCCAAAAGGTGAAATGCCATTTGATCATCGCTCATTCCTTTTCTTTTGTCATCATCCATCGTCAAATATATCATCCTTAAATTTGACATAGTCGTCTATCTCTGATGGCTTTAAATTTTTTAAAGACCAGGATATTGACATCTCTAATCCAAGATCTTTTATTTCCTTTGGGACCAAATCTTTTATAACTATATCTATCTTTCTTTTAACCGAAGTATCTTCTGAATATCTTTTCTTTAAAAACTTGGTTAATTCTCTGTTTAAAATACCCATTTTTACCTCACTCGATTCCACAAATTTTTCTGCCATTGACAGTTGCTATCTTAACCAGTTCGCCTATATCATAAAAGTGAGTTGACTCCAAAAGGAATCTTAGCTCGACCATCATATCTCCATCTGAGAAGGGCTTATATACGTCGCATATGTTATCGGAGCCAATAGCCACCTCGATGCCTAGCGGCACCATTTCATCTATGGGCGTCACGGCGTTGTGCTGGGGCGCTAGGGCTTCGCTTCTGCGGTGGTCGATCCAGGCCGAGGGGCAGCTAACGAAGCTCAGGCCCGCATCCTGACACATCTTGTAGACTTCTTTTCTGTAAGACTTTTTGTGAGCAGCAAGACTAATGGAGTGTACCGCCGTAACTCTTCCCTCCAGTCCATGCTCCATGGTCTTTCTGGCAAGAAGCTCTGTTTCTTTTTCCTCTGGAGAATTTAGTTGGTCAACATGAACGTGAACTCTTTGACCTCCAGACTTCGCAGCTTGCATTAGAATATCTATATGTTCAGCCTCTGATCCTTCGTCCTTTCTTGGTAGCCCACCGATTACGTCGAAGTGACTTGAGTAATTATAAAACCACCTTTTTGCATCCGGCTCTATTACTCCGCTAAGAGTTTGGCAGGCAATTTTAAGAGTAAACTTATCTGACCAATCTTTCTTTGCTCTTTTTGCAGCCATGAGCGCTCGGTCATGTGATATAGGATCGCAGTCTATAAAAGTCAGCCCGCTAGTTACACCCATCTTTATCTGATTATAAATAGCTTCTGATATATGATTATAGTACCTTTCCTCAGATGCTGTTTTCTTATATTCATTTACCAGCTCCCACTTTTCAAACAAGTGGGCATTTACCCTATCATTCTCGAAATCTCCCGTTGATGCAGTATAAGCTCTATCAAAATGAGCATGAGCATTGCAAAAACCACCGCTTCTCTCTATCAGCATTCTTAATCTATCTAAAGTATACATAAACTTCCTACTTCGTCATTCGTCACAACCCTTCTTTAATTCAGAAAGAAAGTGTTCAATCTCTAAGGCAACGCTATCATAATCTCGCCGCTCCAGCGGACCAAAGTGCCTATCCCAAGTATAAACCTTTTCTTTAAGATATCTAGACAAAGGGTGTTCTGCTTTTAATTCGTCGGCTTCTTTTTTTGAAGAATCACTCATCCTCATATAGCTCCAAAGTTTCCCAGTCTAATATTTTGGAATCATTGTTATAGATATACTCTTCTACTCCAAAGATTGAGTCAAATGCGCAAACTGCCTCTCCAGTTGCTCTATCAATAATCATAAAAACCTGCTTTGGAGGATTAGCTTCTTTATTTTCTCTTTCAGCTGTTTCGGCCAGATACTTTGTGAATTCTTCTCCAAGCTCATTATTTTCGATGAAATATTCCATTAGGTGAGCAAGCGTTTCTTTACTCCAACCTTGGCCATCGATTATTTCTTTTCTTTCGCAGTTTTTATAGCTCTTCATAAGTTCTCCAATTATTTAACTAAAATTGCAGGAGTCGTACCCGTTATATTGCCCTCTCCATCATCTGTATTTCCATATCCAAAATCATATTCGTTTACTACATCAAATTGCATCCAGATATTCTTGCCTCCGGATTTGCTTGTTTTTGTATCGTAAATATAAGCGTATGTCCATCCGGTTATTCTTACGTTTCCGGTCATATTCTGGCCGCAATTCGCCTCAACTATTGGGACAACGCCACCTACATTGTTACCCCAATTTCTAGCAGATATGTCGCTTTGCGAAGCAAGGTTTGCGGACGACCCATCCCGAAGGTAGGGACCTGGGAAATATTCATACGGCCATTCGCTTGGATCAACATTCCAAATTTTTTCATTTATTATATCAGATATGAATCGCACAGCAGCATTATTTTGACCATTTGCAATATATATATTGTTATTTTGGGTATCTCCATCAGATTCATCATAAACAGACGCTGTTCCGCCGGAGCACTGATCCGAAAGCTGGCCCACTATTTCGCTTGTGCTAGGAGTAGAGTAAGGCGAGCCCCAACCAATCGTGTTTAGATTTGTTAGATCTAAAGATAATGGAGGCGGATTCTCCTCGCCTGATAAAGAGTTAAAGTGACAACTCGGAATGGCAAATGGCAGATAACACTCGACGTGTTTCGCAACACCACCGACAGGCCTAACAGCAATAGACTCAGCCCCTGAGCTTAAAGCGGAAACTCCGAAAGCTGCATGAGATAGAACTGAAGAATAATTGTGACTTCCAGACAGCCTGACTGCATTTATATCTCTATGATATACAGTAGATAGCTCAGTGAACACATCGTCTTCATATCGACCAAAAATTATATTATCAATATCTATTTTGTAATCAAAATATATAGTGCTGTTTTCTACAATATGATTTATTTCATATACAGAATACTCAAGACCCTCTCTTGTGCCATCCAATCTTTGAGCACCAGACATTGCAGCTAAGTCAAAAGTTGACTGCATTTGTGTATTTATAGTTTTTTGCAGCCCAATATCTATGCTAAGTGCTGCAAATCCAAGCATTGGAATTAATGCCATAGCGGTTATTGTTGACTGGCCTCTTCTACCTCTCATTTTAAAACTCTCTTATTAGGACCTTCGCCTTATGCTTATGCATATCTGGAGCTGGAGTAAATCCAAACATTGGAACATACTCTGATTCTGCATCCACAGTAACGTATTCTCCAGATAGGTTTATTCGAAATGTTGCAAGCTGCCCTGTGTTTGCAAAGTAAGAGTCTATAGCCACTCTCAGAACAGTCTCGTGCTCGTCTGGATAAAGAGATAAATGCTCTGCCGCAGTAGAGCAGGCCTTAACTAAGGTTGCCTGACGATGATAATAAACTCCGTAATCTATTGATGCAGACAAAAGCATAAAAATTATAATCAATGAAAAAACTGATTCAACAGCAATGCTTCCTCTGCGATTTATTTTCCTCTCCATTATATACTCTCCGTTATAATGAAGGATGAAGCAGTTAGAGTTATTTCGTCAGAAAAGATTCCCATTGGAGTAATCTTGCTATACTCAACAAATGAGTTAACAATAATTCTATCTCCATCTATTTCATATTGAAAGTAAGGTTCTCCCGGCATACCCATCGACTTCCAGGTTTCGGCAGATGCTTGCGCTTCATCAGGAAAGGCAGAATCAACTTTATCTATGCCGTGCATTGCTAAGCTTCTAGATAAGTCTATTGTCATCTCATTTGCAATAATATTGTTGCAGAAAAACCACCCGCACTCAAATAGTCCGAACATTGCCATAAATAGGATGGGAGCGGTTAAAGCGAACTCTATTGCGTTAGAGCCTCTTCTGAGTTTACGTTTCATTTCTATCTCCACGCCTATACCTATACTTAAAAATAGTATATTTTTCAATATAATATTTATTCCTCAGATGACAACAATTCTTCAACCGGAACAAAAAGATCAAAACCATCATCATCGGCCGGGTGATTAATCGTTTCTACAAAGATTGCATTTGCCTTTTCTCTCATGTGATAAAAGCAGGGACCTCTATCTCCATTTGGTAGTGGCAACTTATCCTTTGAGGGCCAGCCTGGACTCTCCACCCACATAGCAACGCTGGTGTTTCGACATATGCCCCTGTAATAGACTCTGTCCTTGAGCTTGTCTCTGGGAATCATCCCAATCGACTCAAGCTCTTTGAGCTGTTCTTCGCCAATTACTTTGTGTTCTCTTAGGTAGCGATATATCTTTCTTAGATTTTTATTCATTCTTTATCCTCAATTCATCCGCACATATAACAGTCCACAAGACCTCGCTCAACCGGACAGTATTCTGTTCCGGTGCCGCCGCAAACAGAGCATTCTTTCTCCGCATCATATCCTCCATATTCTTCTGTAAGCTGGACCAACTCTGTTAGCGCTGCTCGCTGTTGATCTTGGCTCACAAAATCAAATAGAATCTTTTCCCAAGTATGCCGGTTTTTGTGAGTTATCTGATGTGGCTTTTGCTGACCAATTTGAATGTAACCAACAATATCTTTGCCCGGCTGAGTTCTTAGCCAATCAAGAACTTTGCTTGTGCTGGTTGGGCTCTGCGGATTCCAAACCAAAAGCTCAAACATCGGGTGTTTTTCGCTCATTCTTCGTTTTCCATAATTTCTTTAAGCTTTCGCAAAATGGCCTCAGCAGCCGAGTGCCTAGCGTCACGATGCCCGATCTTATAGGCTCTGTCCTCTGGGCTTGGATTCCGAAATTCAATGGGAACATTGCACCTGATGTTCATAACTTCTCGATGCAAAGCTTGCCCCAACATATCAAGGTCAACCATGGTTCTGCTGTCCTTTTTGGGAGCACCTTTCCACTCATTCCAACTACAATCATAGCATTCATAGTAAGATGCAAGTCCCCCATTCACATAAGTCGGAGGAACAAAATCTATGTTTTTGCTGTTACAATTTGGGCACTCTTTCATAATGGCCTCCTCACCGTGAGTGAGCACAATCGAACCTGCCCATCCCTCTTATTGCGACTGCGAAAGTCTGCAATGCACTGAGCACTTAGCATATCCATGGGAATGTCCAAACGTCCAATTTCGTCAAATACAACCATGTCATAAAGATGAAACTGATCGCTGTCCATAATTTGACGCAGTGTTGACAGATCATGAATAGCAACGCAGTCTGTTGCAATATCACGGATGTGATCATCAATAAAATCAGCAGAAAGCCACAGCACCTTTCTGCCATGCCAATTTGCTTGAATTGCCCGACCTGCCAATAGCGCTGTTTTGCCAGTTCCGGAATTTCCACGATAAATTGTGAAGTTATGTTCCACGTCATTATCTACGTTAATACTACCGTTCATTTTCATCTCCAGTGATGATGTACTGAATCAGGATCTTTACACAGTGGGTTACAGTTACACCTAGGTGTTTCATCAAAAGTATTAGGATTAATCATCAACAACACAAAAATAGGCGCTAAACATAAACAAATGATAAGGATACCCATTTTACATCCAATCCCTTAGGTCAACAATGTCATACCAATCGACACGGTGATCGCCATAACTTGGATGATTGACCCGATACTCTTCCCACTCTTTTTTAACTTGCCCTTTAAGGGGACCGCGTAAAAACAATGAGGTTTGCTTCTCTACTCGCACCGCACTCTCAGCCTCTTCCCGTGTGGCAAACGTTCCGATCCAATCACGGGTAAATGCACTTGGATAATAGTTGTCGCCAGCAATTAAAAGATATGGCTTCATTCTTCACCTACCTTATTTTTATTTATGAATTCATCAAGTTGATTGGCAAGCTCTCTCAGGTTGTCAGGCGTAAGACCGGCACCAACAAGTGTAAATGAAGAGGCATTGCAGTAGCTCATCATTTCCAGCTTTTGCTCAATTGACCAATCACCTTTACCGTGATCAATAAATTTGGTTGTTAACGTAACCTGTTCTCCACCATTACTGCTGGGATTAAAACAAAACGTGTGACTCTTCATTCTTCCACCTCAACAACTTTGGCCCAATAGCCATCTGGAATAAAAATGTATTTGCCCACTTCAATGTGAGCTTCTTCCACAGTCTCCGCAGTCACATAGCCTTTTGGATTCTTCCGAAAGCCTTTTGAGTGATCATACTTTGAACGTGATTGATAAACTGCCCACTTTTTCATATCACTCATTTATTCGCTTTCCTTCTTCGGGTATTTCCATGAAATCTTGGCTTCAAAATTCAGCATGGCCTGTTGTGGATCGCTAGAAACATTCCTCCAGGTGTTATCTGCCCCAACCTGTGGATACCGGCCTTTCGGGGACACCCACTCAACTTCCCACTTATCTCGAATACTAAATATCCATACCTTAATTCCATCCTCTGTATGGATAATCTTAAGCGCCTCGGAAACAGTGTTGAACCACCGGGAGGTATCGAGCTTTTTTGACGGAAATATATCACAAATCATCTGATGATTCAGAATCACTGAGCTATAACCCCCTTTGGCCATAACATGACAGTGCTTAAGGATTGCCTCTCGCATGGCAGACACCTCGCTATCAATAGGGGTTCTTGCTTCTTCGCAAATTTCATAAAGAGATTTATTCATTCTTTCACCTGCTTTACGACAACATATATTGACAAAGTACACTGATCCACTGTGGCACCACCACAATTAAAGCACCAGTAATCACACAAATAATTTCTCTGTTTGTCATTTTTTTACCTTTTCATTATCGGTTTAGGGTTATCCCATCGACCACACCTTAAACAACCAACGCGCTCTTCAAAAAGATTATCGGCGGGTTTAATTGTTTCCTGTCTATTCTTTCCACATTGACATATTTCACCAATCAATACAGTTACACAAACATCGGCGTGGGAATTATATCCATCAGCCCATCCACGACAATATTCTTCAGAGCCTTCGACGTAAGACACAAAACCCTTGGGACCAAAGTGACCAACTTTTGCATAACTACAACTCATGATATTCCTTAAGGCCTAATTCCGAGCTTATCCATAACCCAAATAAAGGGTAGAAATATAAAGTGGGCAAAGAGCCAACTCATTCTTCGTTCTCCAAAAGCCAAGATGAAGATTGAACTTTTTCTCCCAATCCATCTATCAGACCAATCCCAAGCTCTTCACAGACTTCTCTTTCCGGGATTGTCTCATTGGTTTGATCGCCGCCATTTGCAAAGAAAAGCTTAACCTCTTCACCCCACATAGGTGCGTATAGATTATGTATTTCTCGGATTGTTTCGCAAACAGTCCTATCTGTATCTACAGACAAAATCGCATAATCTACCGGGCGAAGATTATCTATAATACAAAGCCTTTCTTGCTCATTCATAAATTGCCTTGAACCCTTTAGAGCACGCTGAAAGTCGTTGTTTACAATAACGCAAAGCTTATCTCCGCAAGCTTTTGCCTTACGAAAATACTCGATATGCCCAACGTGAAGTGGATTAAAATATCCAGAAACAATAACAACTTTTTTATGATTATCTTCTGGAAGGCCAAATACATCTATATCTTTCATTTTGTTTTCTCTATATTTTCTTTCCGCGAATGGTAATTACGCTATGACCAACTATGTACTCATGCAAATCCCACCAGCACTGTGGGGCCTCTTTCTTTAACAAGTCACGGATGCCCTCTTCGGATAAATCATAGTCTACCGATATAACACAAAAG
>Ga0181585_10000282_pt1 | contig 41144 bp, 45 predicted proteins | sample 071ome_29_FD_132469 | JGI IMG/M metagenome (GOLD analysis project Ga0181585, IMG submission 132469) | Coastal salt marsh microbial communities from the Groves Creek Marsh, Skidaway Island, Georgia - 071407BT metaG (megahit assembly) | ecosystem: Environmental > Aquatic > Marine > Intertidal...
AGCGGTGAAAGAGGCGACCGAGCTTGCCGTGAAGAAGATCAGGGCAGGTGAGGGACCTCAATTCATTGAAGCAAAAACCTTCCGATTCGTTGGCCACTCGTACGCCGATGGGCAGAAGTACCGGGGTCAAGAAGAAGTTCGCGAGTGGGAACAACGTGACCCGATAAATCATTACGCAGAAAAATTGATTCAGATGGGTATGGCGACTGACGCCGATATTCAGAAAATTCGAGCCGAAGTAGACGCTGTAGTGGCTGAATCGGTTGAATTCGCTGAGAACAGCCCGAACCCTGATGAATCCGAACTGTTTACCGACGTCCTGGCCTAACCGATGACAGAAATTGCAATGCGAGAGGCCCTGAAGCGTGGCCTTGATGAAGCTCTAGAAAACGACCCCAATGTATTCATCATGGGTGAAGACATTGGTGAGTACGGTGGTGCTTATTCGGTAACCGATGGGTTTCTGAAGAAGTACGGTCCAAAGCGAATCAAAGACACTCCAATTTCTGAGAACGCCTTCGTTGGTGCAGGTATAGGAGCTGCCGCTGGCGGACTTCGACCGATCATCGAAATTATGTCGATATCGTTCTCACTCGTTGCGTTCGACCAGATCGTCAATATGGCAGCGAACATTCGTTACATGTCAGGTGGACAAATCAGTGTCCCGATGGTTGTGCGAGCACCTACCGGCGCCGGTGTACAGCTAGGAGCCACGCACTCTCAAAGTTTCGAGACGTGGCTTGCTGAAGTTCCCGGCATGAAAGTCGTCTGTCCCTCGAACTCCTACGATGCTCTTGGACTGCTTCGATCAGCAATCAAAGATGACAATTTAGTAGTCGTCGCTGAACCTGCCCTGCTTTACGGCGCGAGAGCTGACGTTCCCGAGGACTACTACGAGATTGAGATTGGCAAGGCCGATGTCACGCGGGAAGGAAGCGACTTGACGCTTGTGTCCTACGGCTACGGCATGCGCCCGGTGAACGATGCTGCTGACAAGCTGTCTGCTGAGGGTGTTTCAGTCGAAGTTATTGATCTGCGCTCGCTCAGTCCACTAGATGTTGACACTGTTGTTAGTTCAGCTCAGAAGACCAATAAATTGGTTGTGGTTGATACTGCTCGTCGAACGGGTGGCATCATGGCTGAACTCGCTGCAGAAGTTCAAGAACGTGCCATGGACTGGTTGGACGGTCCTGTGGTGCGAATCGGTTCGACTGATGTACCGTGGCCATACAACCGAGATCTTGAACAAACTGCACTCGTTGGAGTTAAAGAAGTTCTCGACGGCGTGCGGAATGGATTCGACCTTTAATTCTCCCTGGTAGTTCTCTCTGGTTACTTCTTGTTATTCGGGTGTCCCCGGACGTGCGCGTCGCTTAGGATTTGAGTACTAACCGGATCACGAGACCGCCAATTTCGGCGGAGATAAAGGAGGATGTGTTTATGCCGGTAGTTGCAATTGTCCCCACGCGTCTTCCAAACTCTCAGTATCAAGATGATCTGGTACGTCTTTTACCGCACCTATAAAGCTCGGTAGTAGAAGATTTCCTGGTCGTCTGGGAAATCTAGCCTTGAGCAATAGCGAACCAGACGGGTCTTCCGTCTCCCCAAACAACCAGCAAATCGACCAACTCACGCAATTCGGGTTGGACGACGATTCGCGAGAGCGTTTCAATCGAATTCTTTCATCAAACGTCGGGCTTGTTCCTGGTCGGATTGGGCGGGTTGACGGTATATCTAACTACGTCCACTGCGGTGACATCGATTACAGAGCGGTCAGCACTTTTGCACGAATTGCTCATGATGACGAGTTCGAAATCGAACCGGTCCAGCCGACGGTGGGCGACTGGGTCCTTGTGCGCCCCGACCTTCAAACCGAGCGCCATGAAATTGAACTGGTCCTGCCACGCAAGTCGCTTCTCAAACGTAAACGCGCAATGAGGGGTGACGAGGAAGGTGATAACCAACTCCTCGCTGCGAATATAGATACCGTCTTCATCGCTCAGTCAGCTAGTTACTTAAACGGCTCTCGGCTCGAACGAGAATTGGCGGTTGTTTGGGACAGTGGGGCTCGTCCTGTAGTTGTGCTGACCAAGTCAGACATCGTTACTCAGGACGAAATGGATGAGGCACTCGACGAGTTGCTGACAATCGCGCTCGATGTCGAAGTAATACCGGTAAGCGGTATTACAGGGACTGGAACACATGCGCTTCAGCCGTTCTTGCAGCCGGGGCAAACTGTTGTATTGCTTGGAGCATCGGGGGTTGGCAAATCGACCCTGGTGAACCACATGATGGGCGAAGAGGTGATGGACACCGGCGAAATCAGGGAATCGGACACCCGTGGTCGTCACACAACAACCACCCGTCAACTTTTGTCACTGCCATCCGGCGCAGCACTGATCGATACTCCAGGTATTCGTTCAATCGGGCTTTCCTCAGGTAGCGAGGAAGCGTTGTTGAAAACCTTTTCTGAGGTCGAGCAATATCTCGGGAAATGCCGATTCCGTGATTGCGGACACTCAGGTGAGCCTGGCTGCGCAATTGGTGAGGCAATTGAAGCGGGTGATCTGATTGCTGAGCGGTTCGATTCTTACAAGCGGATGTTGCGGGAAATCGAATTTGAACAGACTAAGAATGATCCTGCCGTGAAAACGGAGCAACAGATTCGAATGAAGAAAATTGCTCGTTCTCATCGTCAGAAATCCAAATTCGAGAAACGGCAACAACGCCGCGATTAGAAGCCCACGAATTAAGTCGTATTCGACTCACTTGTTCCCAATTGTTGTGTACCCTCATATGCGGGTCTTTTAAGACCCGTGATTTTGTCTGCTGGCAGCAATAAATATTTCAGTTGATCTCGTACGCAGGAGTGCAAATTTGATTAGCGAAGTGACCATGCCCTCGATGGGTGCCGACATGACCGAAGGCACGATCGTTAAGTGGTTGAAGGCCGAGGGTGATCAGGTCAGTCGAGGAGACAAGCTCGCTGAAGTTGAGACAGACAAGACTGTCGTCGAAATGGAAGCTTATGCAGAAGGTCTGCTTCGCAAGATCGTTGTAGCAGAAGGCAACCTCGTCCAAGTGGGCACGGTCATTGCGTTCATCGGTGATGCGGGTGACGAAGTTCCAGAGGTTGCTGAGACTGCGGCAGCTGCGCCGGCTGAGGAATCAGCACCGGCTCCTGCACCAGAACCAACACCCGCTCCGGCAGCGCCAGCCACTCCTGCGCCTGCGCCGACAGCACCCCTGGCATCGCAAGGTGGTCGGGTAAAAGCGTCACCAATTGCTCGCAAACTCGCAGCCGAAAAGGGATTTGATATCGCTGCGATTCCTGGCACCGGACCAGGAGGACGAATTACAAAAGCCGACGTCGAAGGCTTCACCCCATCGCCACAGTTCGCTATGTCTGGTGGTCGGTCACCGATCACGATCGATGGCTCCGACACACCGTTGTCGTCGATGCGACAGGCTATTGCTCGCGTCACAGTGAAGTCGAAATCTGAAACCCCGCACTATTACGTTACACACGAAGTAGACATGGGCGCAGCGATGAACTTCCGTCGCCAGTTGAATGAAGCACTCGCTGAAGCTGGTGAGCGGGTTTCAGTCAACGACATGATTCTCAAGGCAACGACGAACGCCCTGATCAAGTACCCGAAATGGAACGCAACTTTCGACGGCGACAAGTTGATTGGACATTCCAGCATTAACCTCGGAGTCGCTATTGCACTCGACCAAGGATTGATTGTTCCAGCCGTCATGGGGATCCAGAACATGTCGCTTGTGGAGATTTCACGAGCGGTTAGAGACCTTGGAAAGCGCGCACGTGGTGAGGGTGGATCTCTCAGCCAGGACGAGTTGACTCAAGGAACGTTTGGTACCTCGAACCTCGGAATGTTCGGCACTGACACATTTGCTGCAATCATCGTTCCACCGAACGCTGGAATCATCGCCGTGGGTGCGGTGAAAGATAAGCCGGTAGTAAAAGACGGGCAAATTGTTGTCGGGCAAATGATGAACGCAACAATCTCTGCGGACCATCGAGTTGGTGACGGAGCCGAAGCAGCGGTCTTCATGAACGAATTCCAGAAGAATCTGGAAAATCCGATTCGGTTGATGATGTAACCACTCGAAACGCTGCCAAATCGGCAGCGTTTTTTGTAACTGGGAATTCCTGCTGAGCAGGGTAAGTGAGTAGAATCTCGATCGATGTACGTACGCGAGGATTTCACAGCTGAAGAGCGGGTTGTACTTTCGAGATTCTTTACGAATATCGATCAACCGGTTTTTGCCCTGACGAACCTGCCAGAGGTGGTCAAAGGGGCGTTGTTCGCTCGCTACAGCCGATCTCCGAAATCACTTCGACGCTTGTTCCTCGATGAGTTCTACGATCAGCCTGATTTTCCTCTAGAAGAGCTAACTGCCGGGGTAGACAGCGATGTTGTCGCGACCAACCGCGCCGAAGAACTGTATGACCGTGTTTTCTCGCAGTACGGTGATGATTCTGTAGCCCAATTGGGCGGAGCACACATTGCTTGCGAGCAGTCGTCAAACATCCTCACCAAGATTTTGGAGTGGGGTCGGTTAGCCGCTTATCTCGAGCAGTCGACCCGGTATATCTTCTTCGACCAGAAACTCGGTGGACGATACCGTTATCTGACGCCCCCTGAAGTCGAAACTGGTCCACTTGCCGATGAGTACGTCAAGACGATGGACTGGTTGTTCGACGAATACTCAGAACTGGTGCATCAATGTGTTCCGTTCTACGAAGACCAGTTCCCTCGCCAAGAAGGCGATTCGAAGTTCATCTACAACGCTTCGATCAGAGCGAAGGCATGTGATTCGGCGCGAGGGCTGCTTCCAGCTGCAACGCTTTCGAACGTCGGTGTATTTGCTACAGGTCAGGCGTTCGAGCAAATGCTTATACGGATGAATAGTCATCCATTGCAAGAAGCTCGCGACTACGCCGACATGATGTTGGTCGAATTGAGGAAGGTAATTCCGTCCTTCCTCAAGCGGGTGGACATCTCTGATCGTGGTGGCGCTTGGTCAGGTTATTTTGAAGACAACCGGGAGGCGATGGAGAAGATCGCTTCTGGTCTTGGGTTAGAACCGGAACCAATCGATGAAGTGACCCTGGTTGATTGGGACCAAGATGCCGAAGACAAGGTCGTGGCATCAGCTCTCTACGCTCATGTGGACGTTTCCGACGCTCAACTGGAAAAAGTTGTTGCCGGAATGTCGTCCAATGACAAGGCAGAAGTGATCAAAGCCTATGTCGGGGATCGCCAGAATCGACGGCATAAGCCTGGGAGAGGGATGGAGCGTTCGTTCTACAGGTTCGACGTTTTATCTGATTTTGGTAGTTTTCGAGACCTCCAGCGTCATCGCATGATGACGATCGATTGGCAACGGTTGGGAGTAAAACACGGTTACTCGACCCCACCTGCGATTGAAGAGGTTGGTTGGACCCAGCGCTGGGACGATGCGATGGGACGTATGTCTGAACTCCACGACACGATTGCCGACGCACACGGTGTTGATGTGGCTCAGTACGTTGTGCCATTCGGCTACAAGCTTCGCTACTCGATGCAGTTCAACGTTCGAGAGGCATTCCATCTTTTGGAACTTCGTACTGCGCAGCAAGGGCATCCTGACTACAGGCGGGTCTGCCAGGAAATGCACAACCAGATTCGTGACGTGGCTGGTCATGCTGCCCTCGCCGGTGCAATGACCTACGTCGATCACGAGCACTACGATCTTGAGAGACTCGAAGCAGAGCGACGAGCCGAGCAAAGGCGCGAAAACCAGAACTAAAGACCGTTGATTACGGTTTGCGTCGAGTCATTAGCCAGGCTGGAACTAGTGCGATGGTCGAGATCACGACCGCGTACTCGTAGAACCGGGTAAATACATCCATACCTGCGCGGGTTGCCGAATCAACAATCTCTTGTTGGATGGCTGGGTCGGTCGAAAAAGCTGGCACGTCAGCGACCAGTTCCTGGAATTGGACCGTGCCGAGTGCGGTCATTGCGGCAAGGCCGGCAGTCATGCCTACCATTCGAGAAACCGTCAGAAGTGACGATGCCGCACCAAGATGATCCACAGCGGCGTCCGTCATCCCTGTTTCAGCAATCGGTGACACGAGGATTCCAAGCCCGAGTCCTGTGATGGCCAGGTGAATCGTGATCATGGGCTCGGCCATATCAACCGTCCACCTCGATAGCAGAGCGAATCCGGCGATAGCAATGAGCAACCCGACGATTGCTGGTGTCCTGGCTCCGATGCGTTGTGTAACTATTCCGCCGATAAGCGCACCGACACCAATGGCAATCGTCATTCGCAGTAACTGGAGACCCCCCTCAAGTGGAGATTTTCCGAATACGGAGGCTGCCATCAACGGGACCGTAACCATGCCGATTATTAGCACTGCACCGATCAGAAAGTGCGTCACATTCGCCAGGTTGAAAGACATCCTGCCGAATAGCTCCCGCGGAAAGAGCGGGCTTTCGGATCTACGGATCGTGAATATCAATACTGCGATGAATGCGAAGGCCAGTACGAGCGCTACGGACATGATCGAGTCAGGTTCTCCAATCCGTACCAGTCCGATCGTTAGTAATGCCAACAACGCGGCAAATACCGCTGATCCAAACAAGTCGATCTTTACCGGGTTTTTCCTTGCAGGTGGATTGCGAGTTATCCAGATAACCGCCAGCAGAGTGAGCGGCAGGTTCAGCCAGAACGCCCATTCCCAGGAAATCCACGTGGTAATTCCACCGCCCCAGAGCGGACCGATTACTCCGCCTGCTTCGGCGCTGGCGCCAATGAGTCCGAATGCAATCGCTCGATGTTTTGAATCGACCAGTTCGTTAACTGATGCGATCGCCACTGGGATTGCTGCACCGCCGCCTATTGCCTGGAACACTCGAGTTCCGACAAGCCATCCGAACTCAGGCTCACCGCCGTAAAGTAACTCGGGAATGATTGGCGATATCGCGACCAGAACGGATCCGAGACTGAATACGGCCATGGCTATGATGAACGCATTCCGATATCCGAGTCTGTCTGAAAAACGGCCCATTAATGGCATCGCTGCGGTGTAACCGATCAGGTATCCAGTGATCGACCATGACGCCCTGTCTAACTCACTAACTCCGACTCGTAGGTCAGCCATCATGTCGGGCAGTAACGTCACGACCACTGTTTGGTCATCGGCCGCAATAAACACTCCAAAGCAGAGTGGCATCAAGAGCTTGTATGGCGTTAGGAACGCGGTGAGTCGAGCGAGCATGTACGACTAAATCGGTGGCTCGAGGGTGGTTTCTACGTTGAAGTCGGTCAGGTCGATAACTCGTATTGTCCCCGGCTCATCTTCTGGTTGAGCGACACCAGTTATGACCACTTTCTTAAGTCGGTACGTCTCGGGCTCCAGACTTAGAACAACGTCGGTGACTGCACCGGGTTCAACGCTACCAACCAGGGATATCAGTGCTTCGGCCGGGATGTTTCCGTGTATTTGCAATACACCGTTGCCGGGTTGAACTTCGGGGTACACAGCATTCTGGGTCGAGCCAAGGATGTCGGCGACCAAACGCACAGGATCGAGGAATGAGAACGGGCTTTCTTCTGGCGGAATCTCTGACCAGTTGCCAGTGAGTGGATTCGTCATCCATGTTTGTTCGTCGATGACTACAGCTTCGACTCGAACGAATGCGCGCCCGATTGTCGCTTCAGCTTTCAGGTCCAAGCCGTTTGTCGTCACTAGCCCGCCTGCTTTGCTTAGTTCTAGTGCACCCGAGAGTGTGGTGTGACCTGATTCATGGGTCAACTCAAAACTGAAGCTGTCCAATCCTGCCATGGCGTCTTCACCGAGCTGGACTACTTCTGGTGCCCTCACGGTAGGTGTTGGAATTGCGGTGGGTTCTTCTGCTGAACTACAAGAGCTAATCAGCAAACCAATAAACAGCGCAGCACACAGGAAGACGGGGATGTGTCTCGGAACTTGCGTGTATGTGCCGATTGATAATTTCGATTGGACCATTGGCACACTTTAAGCGAAAAACGTTTACGGGTCGCTGCAATCCCGCATAAAGCCGCACGTGTCGCACCTGAGTTTGCAATGGAGATCGACCATGTGCGTGCCGCAACGGTCGCACGTCCAGATCTTGGTTTCAGTCGACATTCACTACCACCCAACTCAACAAGGAATACCTCTGCTTAATCCTTTGCGGATGTTAAATGTTTTCCGGTGAGGATTAATTCGTCTGGGCAGACAACACAGTAATGCCAGACGGATCGTGATCAACTTTTCCGATCGGCTCCTGAGTGACGGCTGCACTGGAGTAGAGGTACAACGGGGCAGGGAGGAGGAACGATACGGTCGCGGATCCGATCTCACTAACGGTGAATTGCGCTACTGGGTTGGGGTCACCATTCCCGATCAACCACAGTGTGTATGCGTGACCGGGCAGAGGTTGTTCAAGTCCGTGAACTTGGAACACGGCTTCGTTACCAACGACCCTCACAGCGATAAGACCTGATGCGTCGGAAGGTGCCTGTTGGTTGGCAAGCCAACTTTCGATCTGGTAGCCCTCTTTCATTGCGACATACGTGAGCCAGCTTTGATCCCTAAGCGCTTCGACAAGGGCGTTGTTGGCAACACTCAATTCGCTGACCATTTGTTCCTGGTGACTCACCTGTGCGAGTGTTGAACCGAAATCGGATTCCATCTTTTTCATTTCCGATTCCATTTGATTGACCATCTCCATAGAGTCGGTTTTTGAACTCTCCAACTCTTCTCTTAGCGCGGATACAGCCTGCAACTCGGAGTTGAGTTCAGTTCGGAGTTGACCAACCTCATTGTTCAGACGACTGTTCTGTACTCCAAAGGTGCCCGCGACTACGAGCACCAACACTGCCGCAACGGCGGATGCGGCAAAGCCCGATTGAACGAACCGGGTGATTGGACTCACAGACGGTTCTGTCGTTGAATCGACGGCATCAAACCTGGTTTGATCAAGGATGCTGGTACGCAGGCGAGCTGGTGGTGCCAGCGGCTTAACGCCGAGAGCCAGCAATCCAGCAGTCTCATTCATTTCCCGATGCTCGCGTTGCGCGACGGAATCAGTCGAAATGAGTTCTTCAACTTCTTCGCGTTCCGCATCTGAATCCAGAGAATTCAGAACGTAACCTGCGATATTTTCGAAAGCCTGGTTTTCTTCTCGTGAACCTGTCATACCTGAGCGCCCATCTCGGTACTGAGTGAATTACGTAATTTCTTGAGTGCCAATCTCATTCGGGTCTTTACCGTCCCGAGGGGTTGGTCGGTTTTTTCAGCGATTTCAGTTTGAGTCAAGCCCTTGAAGTAAGAGAGTTCGATCACCTGTTTTTGCTCGGTTGGAAGATCTTCCATTGCTTCGCGAACTTTGGCGTATTCAGACTGAGCCACAGCCGCATCAGCCGGTGACATATCTCCCGATTCGATATTCAAATGGTCGTCGATATCGTCGTTCTGCCGTGATCGATCTCTTTTTCGTTTTCTCAACTCGTCAATCGTTCGGTTGTGTGCGATAGAGAACAGCCATGTTGTGAACGTGCCCTTATTTGAAGCGTAAGTTCCGCCGCGCCTCCACACACTCATAAACACATCCTGGGTAACTTCTTCCGAGCTGACCGAATCGTTGAGCATGCGAGCAGCCAGAGCGAACACCCTTCGACCATATCGGTCGTAGAGTTCCGCCAGTGCTTCTCGGTCTTTCTCTCCGACAAGTTCGAGCAACTCGAGATCTTGTAGACCCTGATAGTTCAATTCACGCACCTCGTCCGAATTGGACCCGACCGACCGTGCATCAGAGTAAGCGTGCGCATAACTCCTGGTCGTTCAGGTTGCTTGTATAGGATACGAGGTGATTTGTGGGCCGGATTTCGTCAGGAAGACGAATCCTGGTTTTCTCGCGCAGTTAGCGCTTTGAGTTTGCGCAGCGCACTTTCGGCCTGCTCTGTGTTTGCGTCGGCAGGGGCCTGGGCGAGGAACTTTGTGAGTGAGTTGACTGCATCGCCGAAGTGCCCAACCTTGGTTTGTAGGTGAGCGAGTTCGCTGAGGTTGCGGAGATTTGATGGTTCGAGTAGTTGAACTCGTTCGGCAGCTTCGAGTGCCAACTCGTAGTTCTTATGCTTTTCGTGCGCGACCTTAAGATTTCCGAGTAACCGCCTCAGAACGGCTTTCCGTCCAACAGGTGCGAGGAGTTTCTTCTCGAGCGAATCGAGATCCAGATCGGCGATGCGATCTTTTCCGACGATCATCGTCAGGCATTCTTTACGTGACAACAATCCACCACCGTGGAACGGGTCGACGTAGAGCCGTTCATCACCTGTGCCAATTCCAACGACGAAGTGGCGGCGCAATGAAACTCCATCAACCTCCATGCCAGCTGAACGTGCCACTTCCATGTAAAGAATCGACATGGTCACCGGGTTGCCGTGAAGGCTTTCGATCAACTCGTTGAGGTGGCTGTTTTTGGGGTTGAAATAGTCCTTGGTCGAGCCGGCTAGACCGACCTCGTCGAATAAGACTTCGTGCATCGTTGATACGAACTCGTAGTCGTCGAATTGGAGGGGAAGCTTGGACTTTACGCGCATACCCAACTGGGCGATTTTGCCCCGGTATGCAATTACGTCAAGGTCGGGATATTCGTGAGAGACGGCATAAAGGCTTGCGGCCGCGAGGTCGATCTCTTCATCCGGGCATCGGACGGCGCGGGTGAAGTTTTGCTTTGGTGAATGCGGCTCTATTTCCAAGACCTTATAAACACTTCCGTCTGGTAACTGAATAGTGGCATTCTAGACCTGTTACACCACCATCGCAACGCGCGTTCAAGTTGACACGATTGAATCTGGTTGCAAGACTGTTTTGAACGGAATTTGCGCGCCCACACAGTTATTCGGCGTGCAGTTACGGGGGGCTCGGGATAGCCGGGCTGAGAGGGCAGACATGATTACTCTGCCAACCCTTGAACCTGATCTGGGTAATGCCAGCGGAGGGAAGATAATGTTTGCTAAATCTTCATCACTCGGTCTCCGGCAACCCGCGTCTGAGTGTGAAGCGATTTGAGCGATATTTCTGAGCCCAGAAAATCAACGGCTGAACATCCTGCGGTATTGGGTCTAGCAGGGATTGGGTTTGGCTACGACCGCGACCAAGTTTTGAATGACGTGTCACTTCAGGTTGGTCCGGGTGAATTTGTCACTGTGTTAGGGCCTAGTGGATGCGGCAAAAGTACGTTGCTGAAACTGATCGCGGGAGTTGTTGAACCAACGGAAGGGCAGCTTTCTCTGCGCCATACCCCTGCAGATGAACGACTTGGGAATATTTCCTTGATGCAGCAGCGCGATCTGCTGTTGGGTTGGAGAACAGTGGCCGAGAACGCCGGGCTTGGTCTCGAGCTATCAGGCGTCGATCCATACGAGATCCTCGGCCAAGTAAAGCGCATCGCTGAAGCTTTCGGACTCGCGGATGTCCTAGAACGTTACCCGTGGGAACTATCGGGCGGTATGCGACAGCGTGTCGCCCTTATGCGCACGCTACTAATCGACAGTGAGCTTGTGTTGCTCGATGAGCCGTTCGGTGCTCTCGACGCGATAACCCGCTCAACTCTCCAGTTGTGGTTGCTCGATGTTGTGGATCAGCAAGACAAATCGTTCCTCATGGTCAGTCATGACATAGACGAAGCATTGCTCATGTCCGACCGGATTGTCGTCATGGCTCCAAATCCCGGGCGAGTAATTGAGCAAGTGATTGTTCCTCGTATTTCAGAGAAATCCCACGAGGCTCTTTTTGAGCCAGAAATACTGGATCTGAAAAGGCGAATTCTTTCGCTACTTGCAAACAAGGAGCAGGTGGCGTGATCTGGAAGAACCTTGGTTGGAATGTGTTACTGCCCCCGGTCCTAACGGTTGTGGTTGCGCTGTTTGCGTGGGAAGTGATCGTTCGGGTGATGGATGTCCAAACCTGGTTACTTCCTCCACCATCGATGATTTTCAAGGAATTGGTGGATTCGTTCTCGCTGTTGTCGAAGCATGCGGGAACAACACTTGCAGAAATGGTTGTAGGTTTTGCTGTTTCAGTCGCGTTGGGTGTGACACTCGCCGCGGGGATCGCTTCTTTCAGGACGGTTGAGCGATCCCTCTATCCACTGATTATTGCGTCACAAACCATCCCGATATTCACGCTCGCACCGCTCCTGATCATCTGGGTTGGTACGGACATCATGTCCAAGGTGATCGTGATAGTTTTGTTCACCTTCTTCCCGATCGTTATCAGCGTTGTTACGGGTCTCAGGCAGGTCGAAGGTGAAATGGTGGATATGTTCCGAACCCTTGGTGCGAATCAGCGCCAGATCCTGATCAAGTTGTTGATTCCGACCGCTTTGCCGAATGTGTTTGCCGGTATGAAAGTCGCCGCGGTTATTTCAGTTATTGGCGCGGTGATCGGGGAGTGGGTCGGGGCAAGTTCAGGGCTCGGTTATTTAATGAAGCTTTCAGGACCTCAGTTCCTGACAGCGAGAGTATTTGCGGCAATTGTATTTTTATCGGTTATGGCAATGGGTTTCTTCGCAGTCGTTGCACTCGCAGAGCGCTACGTTTTGCGAAATCATCCCAGTAGTCAGAGATCAAAAGGAATGCTTGGAGAGTTATGAAGCGTTTTGTTCTTTTCTTATCGGTCATTTTCAGCGTCGCACTGGTGGCGTGTGGAGACGAAAGCTCTCAAGATGAAGTTGTTCTTACGCTGGACTGGTTCCCGAACGCGAACCACGCCGGAATTTACGAGGCAGCAAACCAGGGCTACTTCGAGGATGAAGGCTTGGATGTTTCAATCGAACCTCCAGCCGATCCTTCCGCTATTTTGAGTCTCGTGGCGGCTGGTGACAGCGATTTCGGACTGTTCTACCAACCCGACTTGCTGCAGGCCCGGAGCGAAGGTGTGCCCGTTGTAGCGGTAGCTGGCATCGTCCAAAAGCCACTCAACTCGATGATGGCTCTTAAAGAGTCGGGGATAGAGCGCCCAGGTCAACTCGCCGGAAAGAAGGTCGGGTATCCCGGTATTCCGTGGAACGAGTCGATGCTCGCAACCATGCTCGAATCTGACGGGCTTAGCCTCGACGACGTTGAGCTAATCGACGTGGGTTTTGCGCTGTCGCAAGCGATGCTTGCCGGAACAGTAGATGCCGTTGTGGGCGCTTACTGGACCCATGAATTGATCGTTATGCAGAACGAGGGACACGAAGCGAACGTGATCTTCCCTGACGAGTGGGGTGTCCCCACATACTACGAATTGGTTCTCGTAGCTTCCGAAGAAACCGTTGCCAACAAACCTGAACTGGTTCAACGATTCGTCGATGCGTTCAAAAAGGGTTACGAATACGCTCTTGATAATCCGCAGGAGTCAATCGACACGCTTGTTGAGGCAAACCCCGAGACAGTTGATGAAGACGTTGACCGAGAAGGCGTGGAGTTACTCGTTTCACTTTGGGAGTCTGCGGGTCAGCCGTTTGGTTCGCTGGTGCCGCAGCGCTGGACCGATTTTGCAGACTGGCTGAAGTCGCAATCGCTCGTTGATGAGTCGCTCGACCCGTCGGACGCGTTCACGACCCAGTTCACACAGAGTTAGGAGTAGCTAATGACACGGTTCGACGGGTCAGTTCTCCCGCAGACCGTGTCAGCTTCGTTACTTCAGTGATTCCGAGGCTTTGAAGCTGGTTCACGCCGGCTTCAAAGTTTTCGCCAACTTGAGTGGCGGCGTGGCTGTCATCACTGAATCCAACAGGGATTCCTAGCTCATTCGTCCGATTGGTTAACCAGTCGGATGGATACGGTTCGGGCAAGCCCTTCGCGATTGATCGCGTATTTACTTCAACGATGCTTCCAGCGTTTTTTATGGCGAGCAGGGCAGAGTTGATTACGTCATCCAAAACTGTAGGCAGGGCCAGTCCGGCATTCAGTACGTGAGTACGGGACATCAGTTTTGGCAGATCGAGATGCCCAACGACTTCGGGTTTGATTGCGCTGGTCATTTCTGCGACCAACTCGTAGTACCTGATAAGAAATCGTTCCAGACCTCCACGTCCGGTAACTGCGGCATCGAATAGCGGTTGCGTCACATCGATTGGAACATCATCCACCCAGTGGATTGATCCGATAACGTAGTCGAGATCAAACTGCTTTCGGAGAACTGCTACCTCATCTGCATACGAGTCTGCGGGAACTACTTCGAGTTCTGTTCCGACGAGGATTTCAATGTCTTCGGCATACTCAGTCGCCAGATCACGTGCAGCTGCGACACAAGCTTCGAAATCTCGCATCAGGTCGAGGGGCTCGTACCCCGCTTCGACTTCTTCCGGGTACAGGAACTGCCCAGATGAACGAGGCGCGTGAGGTGTTATTCCAAACGAGCTGTAGCCGAATTTGATAGCGGCTTCGACGACTTCCTTGAGCGTGTCTGAGCCGTGGAGACAGAAATCTCCACTGTGCCCTCCGTGGAGCGAGAATTTCCAGGGATCGCCCATGCTAGAACCGTCGTTGGGGGTAAGCGAGGTGACCCGAGTAGCCGGTGTTATCGACGTGGTAAACCTCGCCCCCTGTGAAAGTCACAAACAGAATGTTCAATGAGGAACCTCCGTAGGAGCAGTTCGTCGGATTGTCAGCAGGTGTCGGATGAGTTCTGACGACGCGACCTGACGCTTCGAATTCGTAAAGCATTGCGCCAGGTCCCCATGTATCTGAACCCGCCGTCGCGATGATCGTGCCTGATGAGGTCATCGTCATGCCGTCAATGCCGCGGCCTTTACCGAAGTCGTGTAGAACTTCGCCATCGCCAAGAGTTCCATCGTCGTTGACCGGGTATGCCAGCAGTGCACGTGTCTCGTTGAGGTCGTGTGGGCTGTCGGCAACGAATAGCGTTTTCTGGTCTTGCGAGAAAAGAACACCGTTTGGCTTTATCGTATCGAACGTCACCCGGAGCGTGTTCCAGTTACCACCAAAGGTGTGCTCAACCATGTAGACCGATTCGTGGTCGAGGTTGTTTGGTCCGTCTGTGTAGTTCGGGTCTGTGAAATAGACACGTCCGTGGGAATCGACTGCAACATCATTCGGCCAGTTGAGCGTTTCTCCCTGGAGTGCGTCACTCAATACCAGCGGCTCGGCGTTGGGATCCGATGCATCAATCTTGGTCAGTCGGTGCGCGTCACCTTCACATACGAACAGTTGCCCCTGGCGGTCGAATGTCATGCCATTTGCTGCGCCGGTGTTTTCGCGCCAGACGGACGACTCACCGGATTTGGGATCCCACCTGAATGTGGTGTGCGCTGCGCACTCGTTGTAAAGAAGACCACTTCCGTCCCACACAGGACCTTCCGTCAGGGATTCGTGGTCAGCAATTTTGGTCCAGTTCCAGTTGGCCATTTTTCTCTCAGTTTGCGTTGTTTGGGTTGTGCGGATAGTTGGATTTCTAGTTAGGCCAGAGCAGGTGACCGGTCATTCCGGTATTGCGAGCGACCAGCGTGTGCCCTTCGATTGAAGAGACGTAGAGGTCCTCGCCAACGAAAGTGCAGTTGGTTGGTCGCTGTGCTGGGGTTGGATGGGTTTCGATGATTCGACCTTTCGGATCGACCACCGTGATCATTCCACCGGGGCCAGATACTTCCCAACCGGTGCAGGCAACAATGTTGCCCTCGCTCGATAGTGTCATTCCGTCGATCCCGCGGTGGGGACCGCAATCGTGGAGAACGGTGTACCCACCAAGTGATCCGTCGTCGTTGACTGGATACGCACGAAGTTCTCGTTTTTCACTGGCGCGGTAGTCGCTTTGCGCGACGTAGAGAATCTTGTAGTCCGACGAAAACAGGAGCCCGTTAGGCATCGTAGTGTCGAACGTTCGACGCACCGCCTGATATGAGCCATCTTCTTGAGGCTCCGCAGAAATTATTGAAGAGTGGTTGATGCCGACGTCTGGATTTACATCTCCCACCCGGTCAGAAAAGTAAATCGAACCGGAAGGAGTAATGGCAAGATCGTTTGGTCCGTTTAGCCGACGACCATCCAACCGATCGACGACCGTCTCCATCGCTCCTGAATCGGTGAACCTGACGATGCGGCGTCCGTTTCCCGAACAACCGAACAGCGTTCCGTTCGAGTCGTAATTGAGCCCGTTCGTGCCTTCTGTGTTTTCGGTCCAAACCTCGACCAGTCCGGATTCGACGTCCAAGGACATGATCCGGTCCATAGCGATGTTTGAGTAGAGAAGGCGCTCGCCGTTCCAGGCGTTTCCTTCTGTGATCGTTCCAATTACTGGAGCAGCATTTTCAAATGACCAGCTCATCGGTTTCCTTTAGTTGTTGTGAATAGTTTTCTGAACCAAAATATATGTGACCGAGAGGCGTTACGAACACCCGAGTTGGTCGGCAAGATCGTGGAAATCTTTCGCAAAGTACTCAAATTCAGGTTCTGATACCAGGTCAGCCTTTTCTGGATCACCATATTCATCGGGTCGTGTTACCAGGGCGGCTCTCAGCCCGGCAGCGCGTGCGCCATGTAGGTCGCCGGAATGAGCAGCAACCATTAGTACTTCGTTTGTTTCGAGTCCGAGCAACGATGCCGCAGTTTGGTATGCAGTCGGATGAGGCTTGTACTTGCCCGCAAGTTGTGCAGATAGCACGGCATCCCAGGGTAGGTTTGTGTACTTCGCCATGTTCGTAAGTAGTGCAACGTTTCCGTTGGACAATGAAGCGATCACGAATTTCGATTTGAGTCGTGTCAGTCCGTCGGTGGAATCTGGCCATCCGTCCAGGCGGTGCCATGCCTTGTTGAACTCGCTGATTTCAGCTTCAGGTATCTCGGGGAATTCGTATTTCTCAAGCAGCAGGTTCAGGCGGTCTCGGTGGATTTCATCGACGATTTTCCATCGATCATCGCCAGCATTCACCTTTGCCATCCCAGAGCTATAACCATCGCGCCACTCGTCAGCAAAGATATCCCAATTAGCCGAAACACCGTGTTTGACACCGAACTCCGCGGCCTGTCGAGAGATGGAGCTCCGCCAGTCGACAACAGTTCCAAAAACATCGAACAAAAGCGCTTTAATTTCCGGGAGTGCCATGAATTCAAACTACCTTTTGTCAGTTAGTCCTTGAGTACGCTCCGAAACTCAGCAAGACCGGGGTATTCTAGTTGGCTCAACACTCAATTTGCACAGGCAATCGTGAGAAACATTCTGCCTTGACTATCGTCGACAACCTTAAAAGCAAATATTCCGATTTGTGGAATGGTGCGATCAATCACGAGTTCATCACCGAACTTGGTGAAGGGTCACTTTCGCGTGAACGTTTTGCGCGCTACTTCATCCAGGACTATATATTCATCAACGATCTGGTGAAGATGTCGGGAATAGCTGTCGCCAAGGCGCCGAACAACAAGCATGCGCGACCGGTTGAAGAATTCTTGAATGCAATTCTTGGTGCCGAAGACGCTCTGTTTATCGAAGCCTTCAAAACCCTAGGGGTGTCGGAGAGTGAATACCTGAACGCTGAACCTCTGCCAACCACGGCGGCATTCGGGAATTTTTTAGTTCGTCTCGCTTATGAAGGTTCGTTCCGCGAGGTCTGCACTGCAATGCTGGCGACCGAAGGCGTTTACCTCGCATGGGGTGATCGGCTCAGGGCCGATGGGGCAGACGCAGTGGCAAGCGGTTCGGAGTTAGGTGAGTTCTACCAGGGTTGGATTGATCTGCACACGGACGACGCCCTTGGTCCGATTGTTCGGTTTCTGACAGATGTAAGTAACTCTGCTTCAGATGGTGAAGTTCGCCGGCTTGAAGAAATATTCGAACAGGCTCTTAGGTACGAAATCGCGTTCTGGGAGATGTCTTACCAGGGTGAGTCATGGCCGTAATTAGCCCAACCGACATGCCGGTTGTAATGACAATCGCCGGTAGCGATTCTGGAGGTGGCGCGGGAATTCAAGCCGACCTCAAAGCATTCGCTGCGCACGGAGTTCATGGTGCGTCTGCAGTTACTGCAATCACTGCTCAAAATACCCTCGGGGTTACGGCTGTTCAGGAAATCGACCTGGAAGTCATATCCGCTCAAATTGACGCTGTGGTTACCGATCTTGAACCGGTCGCTGTGAAAACTGGGATGCTTTCGTCACCAGACATTGTTCGTCTTGTTGCCGACAAGGCGCGCCAGTACGAGTGGCGCACGCTGGTGGTTGATCCCGTGATGGTCGCTTCATCTGGTGTCCGATTGCTGAAAGACGAAGCGATCGAGACATATCGCTCCGAGCTTTTGCCTCTGGCAACGGTCACCACACCGAATCTTCCTGAAGCGACTGAGCTTTCGGGCATTGAAATATCGGCAACATCCGAAGCGAAAGAAGCAGCTCGCAAAATTCACGACCTTGGCGTTGATTTCGTGATCGTAAAAGGCGGTCACATGGAATCACTTGACGAGTCTGGCGACTCTATGGACCTGTTGTTTGATGGAGCCGATTTCACTGAGTTCGGACTTCCCTGGTTAGACTCAACCAACAACCACGGGACAGGCTGCACTTTCGCATCGTCAGTAACTGCCCGACTAGCCAAAGGTGAGTCGATAAGTGACGCGTTCAAAGGCGCAAAAGAATTTGTTTGGAACGCCATGCGAACCGCTCCGGAAATCGGGCAGGGCAATGGCCCGCTAAACCACATGTGGCAACTCAGCGCCGAGTAGAAGTGGTAGGAGATCTAAAGGTAATCATGAGCGACACGAAAAGACTATTTCTGACTGAGTCGGACGTAAATGGACTGCTGGATATGCAGCTAGCCCTCGACGCTCTCGACGACGTGTTTCGCGCTCGATCGAATGGCGAAATCTTTACCGAGCCTAGATACCGTTTACCGGTAGGAAAAGGCTCCTACAACTTCATGGCTGCGACGTGGCCAAAGCGCGGACTGGCAGGGCACAAGTCGTATGTAGCCGGCGGCGGCGGTGTGAATTTCCATGTGATGCTTTACGGCACCGACGGCGAAGGACTCCTTGCAGTTATCGAAGCGGGCCGGATGGGTCAGGTACGCACGGGTGCTGCTTCTGGAATAGCCACCAAATACATGGCTCGCGAGAACTCGAAGTTGGTTGGGATTATCGGTTCGGGATACCAGGCTGAAACTCAGTTAGAAGCTGTTTGTGCGGTTCGAGATATTTCTGAAGCAAAGGTTTTCTCAAGGACTCAGGAAAACCGCGAAAGCTTCGCAGAAAGGATGTCTGATCGCCTTGGAATTTCGGTGACGGCTGTTGATTCGAATGAAGCAGCTGCAGAAGGCACTGATGTGCTGGTCGCTGTTACCAATTCCGTTGAACCGGTTGTGACGGGAGACATGGTCGAGGCTGGGATGCACATCAATGCGGCTGGAAACAATTCGTGGATGAAGCGTGAGCTTGATACGGCTGCCGTTGTGAAAGCCGATCTGGTCGCCTGCGACGACATTGACCAGACCAAGAGCGAGTGTGGGGAGTTGATGCGTGCAGCCGAGACGGGGCATTTCTCATGGGAAGCCATGGTGCGCCTTGACCGACTGGTTGCCGGATTACGTACGGCGCGCTACTCGGATGACGATGTCACGCTGTTCGAATCTCAAGGTGTGGCGTTTGAGGACCTAGCTGTGTGCGCACGGCTCTACGAGTTGGCACTAGAGCAGGGCGTGGGGTCAGAGCTTCCAGCTTAGGAAGTTTCGATCTGGATTATTTCGGTCTGGCGCTTGCCGGTGATTTCCGGACCGTCTTCCCCTAGGTAAACGTCCATTTCTGAACGGACTCCGAACTCTGGGAGGTATATGCCCGGTTCGATTGTCACTCCAATACCGTTAATGACTGTGCGGGTGTCTTTGGTCTCCCAGTTGTCGAGGTTTACTCCGTTTGAGTGCACTTCATACCCGAGCGAGTGACCAAGTCGATGGACGAAGTATTGTCCGTAACCGGCTTTATCGATAACCGCACGTGCTGCCTGATCTAGTTCCCAACCGGCTGGATTGTCGCCATCAAGGACACGGTCTTCGAGCAGTTGAAATGCAGCGTCCCGAGCTGAGGTCACGGTTGAGAATACCTTCTGCTGTTCAGGTGTTGGTGTTGCACCGAGTTTTGCCGTCCAAGTGATGTCAGCCGATACGTTTCGCTGCCCCTCGTGTTCGGGCTTTTTGCGACCCCAAAGGTCGATTAGCAGCCAACCTTCTCGTCGAATGATTGCGGCTTCACCAGGTTTTGGGTCGTAGTGCGGGTCGGAAGAGTGTTCGTTGAATGCGACCACCGGACCGTCATCGAACTCGAGTCCAGCGCGGTCGAATCTCCCTCGAATGTGCTCAGCAATATCGTGCTCGGTGAGTGCCCAGCGGATATTTTCGCCGACGTACTTGAAAGTCTGCTTCACAATGTTGTCGAGAGCGTCGACTGCAAAAAAATGGGATTGAAGCTGTTCAGGTGTCCATCGCTCTGTAGCGAACTGGATAACGTCGCCGGAGGAAACTATTTCAGGACCGAGCGATCGAATCAGTTCGACTGTCCCTGCATCAACTCGCCCAACACGGGGTAACTCGTATAGCGGGGAGTATTCCATTGCCACTTTCGTGGCTGATCCGACCATGCTTGTTAGCTGATCGACCATTTGAAGTCGATTGGCGTATCCGGTGACATTCGGTGATTTCTCGGGGAACCTGCCGGTGTCCACGTCATGAGCTAATAGCTGAGGGTCACCTTCAACCGGAATCCACAACCAGACAGGTCGGGTCAGGTGATCGACACGGAAACCGAGCGCTGATTCAAATACCGGATTTGTGTACCGATAGTCGCGTGTCAACCAACCATCAATTTCAGTTGACTGGAGGTACTCACGCGCATCGTCAATGGAGTTTCCTGATGAGACGAGATCGTTAGGGCTCATATGGCTTGTTTTTTATCGGTCCGGTAGGTCTGTCGTTACCGGTTTTTGCGTACCAGGGCTTGTTCTTTTCGGTGTGTTTCTTCGCCCAATTCTGGGTGCGGCGATGATCTCGCCACTTCCACCATACGAACCAGTCGGCGAACAGCAAAGGGGCACCGAGCAAGATTGTGCCCATTACACGCGAAGATGTATGCCACTCGGTTTCCATTGGAGTGCAAGCGCATGCAAATTCGAGGGCTGCTATGTGCAAAAGCGCCCAGAACCCCAACGTCGGAATACCCAAAAGGATCACCGAAGGCCAGAACATGATTCTCACCCAGCTTTTTTCTCGGACCGGCGTTGGACTACTCATAACACCGTCTCCTACCTTTGTGATTTAGCCAGGTCGGTATAGGTTTTCAGCGCTTCTTCGTAGGCTTCAGGCGTGTTGATGTCGAGGCGCACGATCGCGGACTCAAATTGAACGCGGTGGTGGTTGACATCAGGACGTCGGAATATGGCGCGAACCCCTTCGCCCTCTTCGGTGATCGATGCTAGCTCAGTGCGCAATGACTCGTCGAAAACGAGTGGGTGACCACCGTGCCCATCAAATCCGGGTGAAGTTACTTCTGCACCGAAGTCCGTGTGAGTTCGGAGAACTTTTTCGATTACCCAGGCGGGTCGAGGTTGGTCGACCGCAAGCAGAACTATCGAATGGACTCCGTCAGGCACTTCCCAAATACCGGCTTTTACCGACGTAGTTTTACCTTCTTTAAATTTTGGGTTGTAGGCGCGAATTACCCCTTCACGATCCTTGAGAAGGGGAGCCATTTCGGCATCGTAAGCCCCGGTCACAACAACTACCTTGTCGCACCCGCCCTGAAGCAACGAGTTCATCTGGTACTCAAGCAGTGTCGTGCCACGCCAGGGTAGGAGGGCCTTTGGCTTGCCCATGCGCGTTGACTCGCCAGCTGCGAGCAGGATACCGACGGCGTTGTAGTTCACCATGGTTAGTCAGCGCCGATTACTTGAGCACCTTGCGTGCTCTTCGAAGCTTTCTCGTACGCCTTGTCGATAAGTCGCTGGTCGAGCTTGAGCGTGCCGCCGTGTCCACCGAGTCGGAATCCGACGATTTCCGCCATGATCGACAGGGCGATTTCCTCTGGAGTTCGTGCAGAAATGTCGAGACCGATTGGCGACCGGACGCTTTGCACTTCTTCCATGTTGAAGCCTTCGAGGAAAAGCTCTTCGAAGATGAGGATGGTCTTACGCTTTGAACCGAGCAGGCCGACGTAGCTGGCAGGAGTACGCATTGCCGCAGCCGTGGCTGAAGCATCGTGCCTGTGCCCCCGCGTGGCGATGACTACAAATGAATTTGTGCCGATTTTCAAGTTGGAGAAAGATGATCCGTAATCGCCAACGATCGTTTGATCGGCTTCCGGGAATCGTTCCGGGTTAGAGAACTCTTCTCGGTCATCAATGACGATGATTTTGAAACCGAGGGTTGTGGCTATGTTAGAGATTGCCTTCGAGACGTGACCGCCACCAGCAAGAACCAGGGTTGGAGGAGTTGTGTACGCCTCAATGAAAAATTCTGCACCCGTATCGGTGGTGATATAGCTGTTCTTGCCCATCGCCATCAGAGTTCTAGCTTCCTGCTGGGCCTGTTTGTCCAGGTCATCCGTGCCGAGAGTGCCGAGCGTTGAACCGTTTTCTCGAATCAGTAGTTTGCTGCCAACTACCTGAGGAGAACTGGGTGCAGCTTTCATCAGGCTGGCAACCGCTACGGGCGCACCGCCGTCGTACGCATCCAGGACTTCCTTGTTGATTGGGTCAATCTCAGCGTCATCCCGGATCGGATCCAACAAGAAGTACATGGTTCCGCCGCACACAAGTCCGTCTTGCGCCGCAAGGTCTTCGTTGAGCTCGTAGTCACGCATTTCAGCGTTTCCACCGCTCTTGAGAAGCTGTGAGGAAGCGAACCAAATATCACCTTCGACACATCCACCACCAAGAGTTCCGACACCGGAACCATCGGCGCGCACGAGCAGCTTTGCTCCAGGTTTTTGTGGTGTTGAACCTGAAGTTTTAACGACGGTCGCGATAACCATTTCGTTGTTTGCCGAAAGTTCTTCGGATGCTGCGCGGAATACCTGTTCCATTTATGTGGTGAAATCCTCTCGTCCTTGTACACAAATTAGATGCGGAGGACGTGCTTCGAGATGCGAAATTTCTTGAGTTCAGATTAGCACACGGAACACGATTTCCTCTGGAAACGAATCGACCGACTCGCTATTCCGAGTCGGTCGAAGACTTGTTCGTATGCAGAAGCGATTAATGCGGGATTACGTCACGGTCGCTTTCGTCACGTGGAGTTCTTGATGTGCCGGGTCGGGAAGCCTGACGAATGGCACCTTTCCACTGCTCCACAGCGTCTACTTCCTCGAGCTCTTTTTCCGTGTAGCCGTGGAATTCTAAAGAATGATGCTTTACGCCGCTAAGGATTTGACCAAGGTCCTCTCCTGTCACTTCGTAGCCACAGGAGTACCCCATGTCCGCACACGCTATCGTCATTGCCATGTGAAATTTCCTTTCATCGACGGAATAAAGCTTGCAGAAATTACGCGAGGCAGCTTACTCATTCTGCGGGAGGAATGAGATGCAGAATCACATATAGAGATGCAAAACGGGTTTATTCAGACAAGCCGTGGCGCAACTTTTACCAGGGACGTATGACACCAGTTACTTATGCAACCCTCACGAACCATTCTTTCACTCCCGAAGGTTGTGACCTGTACTATCGATACCTGTTGGTGCATCATTGATTGGGCTGATGACTCATCGGAACGAGCCAATCCCATCCCATTTCTCATCCATTCGTATTGCTTAGACGCTTCCACATAATTCGGAATGTAATCGCCATTTACCTGGCGCTCCTGGCGTTGTTTGTGCCGGTGGTAGGTCCGTCGATGGATCACCACTTCTACGAACGATTGGTATTTCACACTCACACCTTTGTTGGCGACGTAGATGTCGATCACACTCACGTCTACGACAGTCAGCAAAGTGAGGAAGCGAACAACTTCATTGCGACATCGGCCGATGGACCGTCATCCGGATTCGTTCAGTTAGCCGTTCACGGTCTGGCACAAGAAATAGCTCTCGATGATTTCGATCTTGGGATTCTCGGTTACCCGACCGACGAATATTTAAGACCAAATGAAGTGAAACTGGCCTTATTAAGACGACCGCCGAAAAATTTGGTTCTGCCTACCAATTTTGCGGAGTCGGTCGAACGATCAGGCAACGTTTAGTTCATTCCGAATTAAAGCCACTCCGCTCATCTATACAAGTCAGGAGTGAGTTTCTCTTTGAATCTCCCGCAACTGTCTCTCTCAAATATGGGATCGTCGCGACGCAACTCGAAGTTGCTTGCATTAATGATTTCTGTTGCTATAGCGATAGCTTTTAGTTGCACCGAGGCTCCCTATGAGTTTTCCGGTGCAGTGAGCGATCCACCGCAAGTGATCGGAGACTTCGTTCTCACAGATCAATACGGGGATGCGTTCACGATGAGCAGCGACGCGAATGACGTGTCCATCGTGTTCTTTGGATACACGCTTTGCCCCGATGTTTGCCCCACGACGCTGGCAGACATGATCAAAGCGAAACGTGCTTTGGGTGAAGATGCTGAGCGAGTGTCTTTCATTTGGGTCACCGTTGATCCAGAGCGAGATACTCCGGGAGTTTTGAAGCAAAGGATCGAGGTCTTCGACCCTGAGTTTATCGGGTTGAGCGGCTCTCGTGAAACGTTGACCAAGGTTTGGGACGATTTTGGGATTTTCGTAGAACGTGACGATTCTCAGAACAGTGCCGCCGGATATCTGGTTTCACACACAGCGAACCTGTATTTGGTCGACAACATGCGATCAAAGGTTGTTTTTCCTTTTGGGACCCACTCTGACTCTATCGCCGCCGACATAAAGGCGGTGCTCAACAGTCAAGAGGAAAACTAGATGCTTCGGAATCGAATCAAATTTGGACTACTGGCACTCGCGGCAATTCTTGCGCCATTACTGATCGCCTGTAATACGGAAAGTGAACCAACCGTAACCCCTGAACCAGTTTCAGCAATCAGCATCTCGGATGCATGGGCGCGCCCAGCTGCAATGGTCATGGGGGACGATTCAGCGATGCCAGGAATGACCATGGATGACAAACCGATGGACATGGACGATAAGCCCACGGATATGGGTGGCGATATGCCTGCCATGGGCGGTCACGGACCTGCGAGTGGAACCGGTGCGATCTACTTCACGATTGAGAATTCAGGTGATGCTGACGACATGCTTGTGGAAGTTTTCGACCTGATGGTTGAGAGTGCAGGCGATCTTTCAGACGTCATTGAACTCCACGAGACATCCATGACCGATGGTGTCATGAAGATGCAAAAGCTCGAGACTGGAATTGCAGTTCCAGCAGGCGAGACTGTTCTTCTCAAGCCCGGCGGATTGCACGTGATGCTGATGCAGATCAAGCGTAGTCTTGAACCTGGTGACGTAGTTTCCCTGGGTTTGCGATTCCAGTCAGGTACTGAAGAAATGATCACCGCGGAGGTCCGACAGCCGTAGTGAAGAAGTTCACCGGAAAATTAGGTCAACTTCAGTTGAACGTACTGGGGGTGCTGGCGATTGTTGTCGTCAGCACCGTCTGGTCATTGCAAACCTCTGCATTTGCGGCTTCACCCGATGTGCACATCGATATCCCGTTAGGCACTGCAGACAATATCGACGCAGGCATTGATGCCGGGATAATTCCCGAGCAGATAGACCTGCAGCAGGGAGCCAGCATCGTACTCGTCAACGAAGACGATGTTGGTCATCGAGTCGGAGGACTCTACGCATCTGCAAACTCCACGGTGACAGCAAGGTTCAATGAGGCCGGATCGTTTTCTTACTTCTGCAGCGCTCACCCATCAGGTCAGACCGTTTTTGAAGTCGCGGAAAGACAAAGCCTGGTTCCGTTGGGCTGGCTTGTGTTTTCGATGCTCGGATTGCTGGGCGTTATGAACGGATTCTTCCTCGGTGGGATCACAGCCTGGGAGAGCATGGGCGTCATTGCCATTAGTGCGCTAATTTCTCTAGTTTCATTCGCATCCCTCGCTGGATTAGTGGACATTCTCGGTTCGAGCGATGAATTTGGAAACGGAGGCGTGCTGGGGAGTAATCCTGTTGCGCCAACCGCTGAATCGGTCGATGAGGGGAAGAGCATCTATTCGCAATTCTGTTCAACGTGCCACGGGGTATCTACGCGAGGTGATGGCCCCCTGGCAATAGGACTTGATCCGCCACCGGCAGACTTGATCGTTCACGTACCTCTTCACCCGGACAATGTGCTGTATCAGTTTGTCCAGGAGGGAATCCCGGGTAGCAGCATGCCACCGCTGGGTGGGGCAATTTCTCCCGAAGAAACCTGGCATCTGGTCAACTACCTGCGAACACTGGAATAGGCGTAGAGTCCCACCAGTGCGTTACGAATCGGCGAGGCGTTCGGCTGCGTCTTGAACTGACCTTACGATTTTGTCGTAGCCGGTGCAGCGGCACAGATTCCCCGCGAGCTTGAGACGAATTTCGTTCTCAGTCGGCTTAGGGTTTTCCTTGAGTAGAGCGGTGGTTGCGATCATGAATCCAGGAGTGCAGAACCCGCACTGGAGACCGGAATTTTCGACGAACGCATCCTGAACTGGAGTCAGGTGACCGTGATCGGCAAGTCCTTCAACAGTGGTTACTTCACGCCCGTTGATTTCAGGTGCAAGAACGAGACAAGAGCATGACGACTTCCCGTCAACCATCACTGTGCAAGCGCCACAGTTACCGTTTGAACAGCCTTCTTTCGTACCGGTCAGGCCAAGGTGGTCCCGGAGGGTTTCGAGGAGGGTCCAGGTTGAGTCGACCAGGATCTCGTGCTCAACTCCGTTCACTGTTGTTTTGATTTGCTTTTTGGTCATTGGTGTCTCTTGCTGAGTGGAATAAATGGCGGGATGTACCGGAGGTTTATCCGAGTCGCTCCAGGCAAATACCGAGGGTGCGGCGGGTAAGAACTCGGACCAGTTCTTTTCGGTACTCGGCTGAACCTCGAACGTCGGTAATTGGAACCGCGGATTCGACTGCCAAATCAGCAGCTTTTGCGAAAGTGTCTTCGTTTGCCGGTGAGCCTTTCAGGAATTCTTCAGCACCGTAAGCACGGACTGGCGTTGGCGCAACAGAAGCCAGGGCGATTCGAGCCTTCGTGATGTTCCCTGATGCTCGATCGATTTCGATGAGAGATCCTACACCGGCAACCGCAATATCCATTTCGTTCCTCGGAATGAATCTTAGGTAGGCGGATGCCGTGTTTTCGTTGGTGGGTGGAAGGACGAGTTCCTTGAGAATTTCGCCCTTCTGGAGAACTGTTTGGCCGGGACCAGCAAAGAAGTCGATCAGCGGAATTTCGCGTGCTCCACCTGCACTTGCGGTGTGTGCCACGGCCTCGTGAATTAGTAGCGATGGAATGGTGTCGGCAGATGGAGCGGCGTTGCAGACATTTCCCCCAACTGAGGCGCGGTTTTGAATATGGACTGAACCGACCAACTCGGTAGATTCAGCGAGGGCAGGGTAGCCACCCGTCTTTTCGACATACTTGTGGACCTCGGTGCACGAGACCGCCGAGCCAATGGTGAGTCCAGAACCGTTTGCTTCGATCTTCAGCAGTTCTGGAACACGTTTGGTGTCGACCACAAGATCGGCATTTCTGCGGTTGTTCTTCAGCTGGTCGATGATGTCGGTACCACCGGAAAGAGGGCGGACCTCACCGGGTTTTGACAGTAGTTCCAGTGCTTCAGCCAGTGAAGTTGGTGACTCGTAATCGAAGTTAGGCATTCGTGCTATTTGCTCCAGTGCATTCGTGAGCGTTCTATGTCGTTCGCTCTATCCGGCGGCGAGATTGTACGCCTCTATCCAACCTTGTACTCAGCCAGTGTGTCCCATTTTGGCTTTAGACCCAGGCCCGGAAGGTCTGGCGCATAAACGTAGCCATCCTTGATGGTCAGTTCGTGTTCCCAAACCTTGCCGTGCATCGGGTTCACTGAGTCACGGTAGTACTCGAGAATCAGACCGTTCGGGATAGCTGCCACAAGGTGAATATGAACTTCCTGCGCACCGTGTGGGGCAATGTCGAGGTCGTTCGCCTGGGCAAGTGCGGCAACCTTCATGAACTCGGTAAATCCACCAAGGATGAGTGCGTCGGGCTGAAGAATATCGACCGCTCGGACGTTGATCATGTCGCGGAATCCGTATCGGGTGTATTCGTTCTCTCCAGCGGCGACCGGCACCGAGGTTGCGCGGGTAATTTCTGCCTGTCCGAGATAGTCGTCAGGCTCTACAGGCTCTTCGAACCAGAACAGGTCGTATTTTTCAGCTTTGCGTGCGAATTCGATCGCTTCGTAGTGGCGGTACGCGTTGTTGGCATCGACCATCAGACGTACGTCAGGACCAATAGCTTCTCGGCAAACTCTAACTCGCTCGACATCTTCGTTGATGGGCACAGCACCAACCTTGATCTTTACGGCTCGTGCACCAAGGGCAACGTTGTCTTCCATTTCCTTGGCGAGTTCTTTGAGGCCTTTGCCTTCCTCGTAGTAACCACCGGCAATGTAGGTGTCGACCTTGTTGGTGAAGCCTCCGAGCATTTTGTAGAGTGGCATGTTGGCGACTTTGCCCTTGATGTCCCAGAGAGCAATGTCGATGCCGCCCAAGATGCGGGTTGAAATACCTCGACGACCAACGAGCTTGGGCCGCCACATGGCATGCCAGAGAGCTTCGTTGTCAAGCGGGTCGTTCCCGATCAAACCCTTCTTGAAGTGTTCGACAAATGAATGCCCAACCTCAGGAGTGGCTTCGATTCCACCTGCAAGCCCGATTCCCTGGATGTCTGGATCATCAGTGTCGACCACGACGATGTTTAGCAGGTTGTGGGTGTACGTGTATAGCCCGTTGGTGATCGGGACGGCTCGTGGCCACTTGAACATTTCGAGTCGGACATCTGTGATCTTCATTTGAGTGCTACTGCCTTTCGAGCCATTTGGCATGGTGCGGAAACTGGCGGGAGTGTAGCAGCGCTGTGCGGCTTTTCACGCGAGAACAAAGTGATGATTGACGGGAATAGAGGATTTGCCTCGAAGAAGCTGTACCGGTTGAGGGAGAGAACTAATAGAATCGGTTGCTGTAACAGCGCTCGCCTCGGTTTGAGCGTTTTCGAGTGGGCCCGTAGCTCAGTTGGTTAGAGCAGTCGACTCATAATCGATTGGTCGCAGGTTCAAGTCCTGCCGGGCCCACCAACTAACCGTTTTCACGTTGAACTTGGCTGTTTAGACGACTCCTAATGCAAGGAAGTTTGTCGTGAAAAACGCCGTTACACCACTCGTTCAAAATCGCCTATTTGAGTCGTTTGAGCTGTCTCTGAAGGCTGACGGTTTACGTCCCCACACCATCAGTTGCTACCTCCGTGACGTTCGCAGATTCTGGGATTTCGCCCAGCCCGAAGACCCCAAAAGTGTCACTTCGGATGACATTCGACGATTCGTGACCTCACTGAAGAGTCAGATGTCTGCAAAAACGATCCATGCTGTCCAAATAAGCTTGCGTAGGTTCTTCAGGTTCCTCATAAGCGAAGCCGAGATATCCGATGACCCTAGTCGACCTGTTCGATTGACCAAGTTCAAGGTCACACCTCAGCCGACTTACACGGTTGATGAAGTCAGAAAATTACTCGATTCCTGCAAGATCTCGACCAAAGAAGGTGTCCGTAACCACGCCGTCATCTCAGTGTTGTTCGACACCGGAGTCAGGGAGAGTGAACTAATTTCAATGGAAGTTCCGGATTGGGACACGTCGACTGTTTGGGTTGACGGTAAGACCGGGCAACGACTTGTGCCACTTGGTACCAGCACAGTTCGGTCTATCGACCGCTACGCCAGGAAGTGGAACGTTCGTAATGGGCCGTCGTGGAGGGGCAAGGCTGGGTTACTGACCCGATGGGGAGTTGTTCAGCTTATTCGCCGTCAGTGCCTGAAAGCAGACGTAGAACACAAGGGTGTCCATTCTTTCCGTCGGGCTGCAGCGGCACAGATGAAGCGGTTGGGCATGAATGACAGTGACATCCTTGAGGTCATGGGCTGGAAGGACGTTGTAATGCTCAGAAGGTATACTGCCGCCGTCGCTTCCGAATTGGCCAACTCAGCTCATCGGAGGCATAGTCCAACTGACTCGATCTAACCCGCTCGTAGCCTGGAGCTGTGTAGTGACTCAACAATCGTTTTTCAGTGAAATCGTTCAAGAAGTCGCCAAACTTCAACCTTACTGGGTTGCTGATCCCGACGACCCCAACGATCCAAATGAGCCAATGCATGGCCGGGGTTTATACGTTCGAAATGATGGGCCGGCTATCATACGGAATTGGTTGACGGCTATTGAACCATTTACACAAACTCAGCTTGGACCAGATGGCGTGCGGGGAAGCGATGGAATCACACGAAAGTCTCGTGTTCCTTGCATCCGTGCGTACTACAGCCAACATTCGCCACGTACCACATTGGGGTGGTACATCGTTTACCTATTCGAGTCATCTGGCCAGCGCCTGTATCTCTCCATAAATCAAGGCACTCTGGACCTAGTGAACGGTTCGCTTCTCAAAAAGAATCCCGTCGAACTCAATAACAGGGTTCTTTGGGCTAGAGCAGTTTTGAAGGATTCAGGGCTTAATCTCGACGGGTTCGACGTTGAAATAGATCTGAATGTCCACTCCGGAGAGCTAGGAAGGTCGTACGAGCAAGGTCAGGTGTTCGGCAAGCGATACGACATCGATGATCTCCCCGGCGACGATGTTCTAATCGGGCATTTCAAACAGGCGTGGGATGCTCTCCAGCACATCCACAGTAGAGAACTGGAGTACCAAGACTCTTCGGTCCCGACGGATACGAGCGTCGCTGAAGCTGAGGAAGCGATCAGATTTGCTGCGGGAAAAGGAGGGAGCGGCCAAGGGTTCGGGTTGACCAAACCCGAGAAAGATGCAGTCGAAAAGCAAGCCATGGATCGTGTCAAAAAGCATTATTCAGACGCCGGTTGGATCGTAAAAGACACATCGGCCAATCAACCGTACGACCTGCAATGCTCCAAAGGTGGTGAGTCTGTATTCGTCGAAGTGAAAGGAACAACCAGCAAGGGAACTTCAGTGGTACTTACGTACAACGAGGTTGCTCATATGCAGGCCGCATTTCCGCAGACTGTCCTTGCCATCGTGTCTACGATCAAGTTGAAGAAGGGCGACAACCCTGTCGCTACAGGTGGAGAACTCAGGGTGATCAATCCTTGGAAAATCGAAGATTCCAATTTGCGCCCGATCGGCTACAAGTATTCGGTTCCGACAGGATCCACAAAAGACGCTGAAGAGTCACTCTAGACTCAAACCGCCCGAAGTTGAAAATGTCTCAAGCACCGAAAGATCCGATCAGTAGAAGGAAATTTGCAGCCGCTGTGTTGGATGTGGTTATGGAGCACGCTGTGCTAATAGCGGCAGTCGGAGCACTTCCGGTTGAATTATTGGACCGGCTCAGACCGTTTATCAAACTAGGTCGGTCGGACTACGAGTTTTGGCTCGCCATTGCGACGTTCGTTATTTTGCTGTTCGCAGGTATCTGGCTGGGTGTGCGGAGACTTGACCAAGTATGGAAGGAGTACTAAGCAACTACCTCGAGAGTTCAGAAATCATTGTCGAACGTTCAAATAGCGGTGAGTGTTTCCTGGATCGTATTCAGCTACACGTGGGCTGGCACATACACCACGTTTGCCGCAACTACTCTCGATCAGACCTTTTGGATCCAGACTATGTGGGGCATAGGTGTCGGAATCGTTGCGGGGGGAATTGCCGGAATTGTTGCATATCTCGATGCCCGAAAGAAGCGGCCCGGCAGGACTTGAACCTGCGACCAATCGATTATGAGTAATTAGTCGCAACCGCTACGAATAAAAACACCTCGGCGGCACCGAGGTGTTTTTCTAGTCCGAATGTTTAGCACAAGCGGGAACTGATACGTAAGGCAACTACCTCCTGAATGAGGCAATTGTTGAGCTGAACTCGGCGCCAAGTTGCATTTGCTCGGTTGCCTGATCCAAAGAGCGGCAAACCAGAACTCCTGGGAACCCATTTACCAGTGACGCTAATTTCGCTGCCTATTCGGGTAGGTTCTGCCAGATGGTCAGCGAGTGGGGTGGAATTTACGGTCATTGAACAGCCCTCCGACAATCGTCAGGTTACTCGATGAATTAACTCCCCGCACGTTTCTTGCATGCTGATCGTCTATTCACCGTTTGCTTTCGAGGTAGACGAGTGCGGTGTATCATCCCGCCGCATCGGCGTAGAACCGCACAAGCGCCCAGTTAGCCACACCGTTACGGAGATGAACATGCGCACTAGGTCAGCGATTTTTTACGAAGCACAACAACCAATAAGCGTCGAAGACGTTGAACTCGACGGTCCCAAAGCAGGAGAAGTTCTTGTCAGAGTCGTAGCCACGGGGGCGTGCCACAGCGACTACCACGCCGTTGATGGGCATATCAAAAGTGCAACTGTTCCTATGGTGATGGGGCACGAAGCTGCTGGCGTAGTTGAGGAAGTGGGGCAGGGTGTTACGGCGTTTGGTCCCGGAGATCACGTGGTGTTTGCGATTCGCCCAATGTGTGGCAAGTGCAAGTACTGTTCGTCCAATCGATGGAACCTTTGCAACGGCATCGTCAAGGAGCCGGGGTTGATGGTCGATGGAACGAGTCGATTCAAGAAACTCGACGGTTCCACGCTTTACCACAACCTGGCGACTTTCTCGAAGCACACGGTTGTTCCTGAATGGAACCTTGTGAAAGTTCAAAATGACATTCCCATTGAGAAACTCGCGTCGATAGGCTGTGCTGTCGTTACAGGTGTAGGTGCGGTTGTGAACACAGCACAGGTGAAGGAAGGTTCAACTGTCGCTGTTTGGGGATGTGGTGGAGTCGGCTTGAACGTGATCCAGGGTGCTGCGATTGCGGGTGCTTCCAAGATTATTGCGATTGATGTTGCCGATTCAAAATTCCCGTTTGCGAAGAAATTTGGCGCCACACACACCATTGATGCCTTGAAAAACGATCCTGTCGAGGCTGTACATGAACTAACCGGTGGTGGAGCTGATTACACGTTTGAAGTAATCGGAAAACCTCCAACACTAAGGCAGGCTTACGACTCAACTTGCCCCGGCGGAACGGCCTGCATGGTGGGAGTTCCGCCAACAGGTGGTGAAGTGAGCATTCCAATGGGGCCGCTTTTCCTCGACCGAAAGTTGATCGGTTCTTCCGCGGGGACGGGAAGCCCGCGCGTCGACTTCCCATGGTTCATCGAGCTTTATCGACAGGGTCGTTTGAAGCTTGACGAACTGCAGTCACGAGAACGCCCACTCGATGAAATCAATGAAGCGTTCGAAGACATGCTGTCGGGTGAAGTAGCACGGACGATAGTCAGGCCGTAGTCCGGCGACCAACTGGCGCGTTTTTTATGACCAACGAGCTTGAATCACTACGCGGAATTGGTCCCGTGACCATTGATCGACTGTCGATGGTTGGGATCGACTCCGTCGACAAGCTTGAAGAACTCGGCGCCCTCGGTGCTTACCTGTTGCTCAAAGATGCGTTTCCGAAGTGGGCGAGCTTGAATGCTCTCTGGGGATTACAGGCCGCGCTAATGGACATTGATTGGCGGGAACTGCCGGAAGAGTTAAAAGACCAACTTCGAGTCGAGGTGGAAAACTCCGGCTAACTGAGGCACACAATCAAGCCCGGTAGTGCTACTGTTCGCCCGAACTGAAATTCAACTCAACGACGCGACGGGGTGAGTACTTTGATTCACGAGTTTCGGATATACGACATTAAGCCGGGTACGCTCGACCAGTATTACGAGAATACGGGGCCGAAATCCCAGAACGGCTCGAGTATTCACCGTTGGTCGGTTACTTCCATACCGAAGTCGGACCCCTGAACCGCGTACTCCATATTTGGGAATATGAGGATTTGAACGGGCGCACCGAAGTTCGGAACAAGGTGATTGAAAAAGGAATTTGGCCACCGCCGAACAAAGGCATCGTCGAGAATCAACAGGTCGATATCTTTCACCCAGCTCCGTTCATGACTGATCAACCCAGAGAACGAAACATAGGTCCGTTGTTCGAGTTGAGACTGTACCGCTACCCGGTCGGTGCAATCCCCAAGGTAGTGGAAGCATGGGCAGAAAAAATCGAAGCTCGAATGAGTTTGTGTCCTTCTGTTGGAGTTTGGTACTCGGATATTGGTGGGGTGAACCAGTGGGCGCACATGTGGGCTTACGAGAACTGGGAGCACCGTGTTGAATCTCGCAAACAGTTCGCATCGATTGGTTGGCCACCGAGCTCAGGTGTTTCACCTGTGACGATGCAGAACATGCTTATGTTTGCTGCGCCGTTTTCTCCGATTCAGTAGACAGCCGAGGTCCCAAGGATGAGTTCAAATCTGTTTGATCTGACAGGCCGGGTCGCGATGGTGTCGGGTGCCGCTTCCGGCATGGGGAAGCAAATGGCGCTGGGATTTGCCGAATCAGGTGCTGACGTAGTTCTGGCAGACCTAAACCTGAATGGTGCGAAAGAAACAGCTGCGGACATAGCTGCACTCGGCCGACAAGCTGTGCCAGTTGAATGCAACGTGAGTGACGTTGAACAAGTCCGGGAGTTGTATCGAAAGATCGACCAAGAATTTGGTCAGATCGATATTGTTGGGAACGTTGCTGGTGAAGGGCACATGGGACGACCGGAAGACCTACCGGTTGAAACCCTGGAGGAAGTTCTTCAAAACCTCGTGGTGGGTCGGTTCACATCTTGCCAGGAAGCTGGTCGACGGATGTTGGGACAAGGTAAGGGCTCGATTATTAATTTCGGCTCGATCGGTGGCTGGAACTCGCTTGGACGAGGGCACACTTCTTACGGGATGGCAATGGGTGCCGGGATTCAGATGACCAGAGAACTTTCCACGGAATGGGCAAGCAGGGGAGTTCGTGTCAACGCTATATTGCCTGCCCAGGTTTGGAACGAGGGCTTGCGCGACCGAATTGCGTCAGTACCTGAGTTGGAAGACACATTCAAAGGTGGTATCCCAATGGGACGCCTTGGAGAACCTGAAGAAATCAAAGGTCCTGCAATATTTCTTGCGTCGGACGCTTCGAGTTTCGTAACCGGGGCGATTTTGCCGATGGACGGCGGAAACCTGGCGCTAAACGCTGGCGGGACATATCCGGGAAGCCCTCGGGCTTATGCATAGAAGATGGATTAGTAGTTCGTGGCACGAATTTTGATTGCTGGGATTGCCCAGGAAATTTCGACATTCAATCCGAAGTTGACCGAGTTCGAATTGTTCTCAATTCAACGGAACGATGAAGTTGAAGAGATGAACCGCGGAACCGGGACCGCAATTTCCGGTGCAATGGACGCGTTCGACGCAGCTAACAGCGTGGAATACTTCACCACTTACGGTGCAAAAGCTGTCAGTGCCGGACCGATGTCCGCGAATTGCTGGGACAAGCTTTCATCAGATTTCATGGATCATCTGAGACCGCACACTGGCAAGGTCGACGGTATTTACCTGGCACTCCACGGCTCAATGGGTGGCGAATCAGAACTTGATCCAGAAGGTTGGGTCTTGGAGCAAACCAGACGATTGTTCGGCGACGAAGTGCCGATTGTTTTCTCGCTCGATCTCCATGGAGTGCTGACCACCAAGATGATCGAGAACGGAAATGCGCTGACCGCGTATCAAACTTACCCACATGTCGATCTTTATGACACCGGGGAACGTGCGGCCAATTTGTTGCTTAGAATTCTCGGTGGAGCGAAACCGGTGACCGCCCGAGTTCGCGTGCCAACTCTTGTTCGCGGCAACGAATTGATCACAGAATCGGGAAGTTTTGGCGAACAGATCAAAGCCATAAAAGCTGCGGAAGCAAGTGGAGAAATTCTTGCTGGCGGATTCTTGATCGGCAACCCGTTCACGGACGTGCCAGAATTGTGCAGCCAGGCGTTTATTACGACAGACGGAAATGCTGACCGAGCTGGTGATCTTGCAACAGAATTAACTGAGGCTTTCTGGGCGAACCGTTCGAAGATGCAAACCTCATTGGTGTCTATTGATGAAGCAATCTCCAAAGCTTCGAAAATGGACGGGTCAATCATCTTTACCGACGCTGCTGATGCTCCGTCATCCGGGGCTCCCGGTGACTCCAACTCGATAATTGCAGCGTTGAAAGACGCGAACTACCCGCACACCGTATTGGCTCCTGTCACCGACCCTCCCGCGGTTCAGAAGGCCTTTGAGGCAGGAATAGGCAGTACGTTCACCACGAACTTGGGAGGGGCTATTGATCCTCGATTTACCCCGAAAGAATTCGAGTGCACTGTGAAGTTACTATCCGACGGAAACTACACGTCTGAGTCGTGGGGTGTTCCTCAATACTCAGGGCCTACAGCGGTGGTGACCAGCGGCAATTTCACGATCGTTATCACGTCGCTCCCAGTAGGTCTACTCGACCGCTCGCTGTTCATCGGGCATGGACTCGAGGCGAACAGGTTCCATTCGATTGTCGTGAAATCACCGCACTGTCAGCCGAGATTTTTCGACGACTGGGCGGAACACAACTTCAATGTTGATGCGCCTGGATCCACGAGTGCAAATTTGCATTCCCTCGGACACACAATTTGTGCTCGACCAATGTATCCAATGGACGCGGATGCGGAGTTTGAACCGGTGGTCGAATCGTATTCGAGAAGCTAGCTAAATCTCGGGTGCTAAGAGGCTTTCGCTTTTAGCGCCTGAATCTTCGCCTTTCGACGACGCTTGCGAATGACATCGATGGTGTGCTTGACCTGCGCTTCGAGTGAACCGTCGTCCCACGGCTCGCCTGCGAATGCCATGGCTCCAGCAAATTCAGCGAGCCGTTGCTTTTCTGGCGAGTGCGACTTGTAAGTAATGAAGACTCCGACTACCTTCCCACAGGAAGTGCGCGGAGTTCTTTAATTACTGCCTTGGCTGGCTTGTCGGGCATCTCCCAGTCGATCGAAAGAATCACCGTTCGATTTTCTGAACAGGCCTTTAGCGCATCTTCTGAAGTGGAAACTGCAACAACGTGGAGTGCTTCGCTTGCCTGTTCGAAGGTGCTACGCAAGGTTTCGCGTTTCGCATCATCAGAATGAGCTACTACGACTACGAACGGACGTTTGCCTTCCTTGACGGGAGCCCTGAGTGGTGTGACCCCACCGTTCGATGCGGGTTTATCAGCTGCTTCGGCGGACGGTTCTTCAGAATTCTCTTCGTCGTTTTCTTCTTCAGATTCCTCGGGTTCCGCTGCAGGAGTTGGAGACTCAGCAGCTTCACCGAGACATCGCGCAACGATTGCGTCGACACCCGCTGACTTTAGAACGTAATCTGATGTGCCTGCCTGGACCAACTGTTGGATGACTTCTGGCGTTTCAGATTCGCCACATGAGACGATCTTAGCCGGCCCGGTTTCCTTGAGTTGGGTGACCAGTTCAGCAGGGGGTACACCCGGCACATTGGTGCTGGCAACGATGAGTTCGGGTTCAAAAGACTTGGCTCGCACGATGCCATATTTGGCGTCGCCGACAACCCGTGTCTCGTGGTTGAGACCGATGAACTTGCGCCCAAGTTTCGAAGCGAAATCGGAATCGGTATCGACGATGAGAACCTTACTCATTTATCCCTTCCTGACGGCTGTAGTAGTACTACTTTTGGCATATGTCACTTATGCGAAACGTTAAACCCAAAATAAGGGTCTGCCGCTTAGGTGGAGTAGGGGATTACACGGATATCAGTACAAGAAAACCACGATCATTTTCTCGGACCACTGCGTAGGTATTTGCGCTCAGGGGCCGAAGCGTTCTGTTCGAATTGTTCCTGGATCTAACCCGGCGTCGACCAACGCGGAAGAAAGACTCTCGACAAACTGAGTCCCACCGCACAAATAGGAGCGTTGAGGCATGACATTGTGACGATCCAAGAGTGACTTCAAGATGTTCGGGTCGAATCTGCCCAGGCGATTGCCAGAACGGTCATTCCAACCATCTGGTGATTCTCGAGTAAGTGTTGGAACAAACGACAATCCGTCTTGATCGGCCATTTTGAAGAGTTCTTGTGAGAAAACAAGATCGTCCAAAGTGCGGGCGCTGTAGAGCAACGTGGACTTCTCCAGGATTCCAAAGGACTCTCTGTGCCGGAGCATTGCCATCAGCGGAGCAATGCCAATCCCCCCGGCAATGAACAGCACAGGCTCTTGACAACCTGACTTGAGCGTGAACGGTCCACCAATGGGACCCCTAACCTCTACCTGAGATCCGACCGCGCCATACTCGTGGAGATATGACGAAACTTCTCCGTCTGCGATCTTTTCGATCGCCAGTTCCAAAACGTCGTAGTTCGTCGGATTGGAGCTTATCGAATAGCTTCGTTGTGCCTGATAGCCGTCTGGCGCGGTAAGTCGAACATCGATGTGTTGGCCAGCTGTAAAAGGGAAGGGATTTTGAGGTGATAGCTGGAATAGCTGGACCCGAGTAGAGGCTGATTCGGTCGCAGTTATCGTGCCAACTTGCCATCCTGTCGCTGCCACCGCTTAATCTCCGTGGTAGCGCTGTTCTTTCCACGGATCGCCGTACATGTGGTACCCGTATTGCTCCCAGAAACCTGGTACATCGGAGTCGAGGAGATCAATCCTGTTCACCCACTTAGCGGACTTCCATAAGTAGAGGTGGGGAACCAGGAGTCGAACCGGACCGCCATGCTCGGGAGCAAGAGGTTCGCCTTCGTAGGTGTGGGCTAGCATGCCCATCCCGTTGAGGATATCTGGTAGTGGCAGGTTAGTTGTGTACCCGCCGTCACAGTGCGCCATGACGAATCCGGTTCGGTCAGATATGCCTGCGTGCTTGAACAACGTGTCGAATGTCACGCCTCGCCAGTTTGTATCGTGCTTTGACCACTTGGTGACGCAGTGAAGATCGGTTAGCAAATCGGTCTGAGGAAGCTCGTTGAGCTGTTCCCATGACCATTCGCCGAGTGACTCTCCGTTTTTGGTGATGGAGAACTGCCACGTTGTCAGGTCGACTCGCGGAGTGGGACCAGCCGACAAGACTGGAAATCCATCCTCAAGGTACTGGCCTGGAGGTACGGGGCGTGAAGGTTCGGGGCGTTTCCTGCCGAAAAATGGGTTACTGATCATGAGGTAGATTGCTGCCTGATCTGATTTTTTCTACTTGTAAAAACTCAAATAGCGAACTGATTTCCAAGTATAGTGGCGGCATTATTTACCGGCACTTTATCCGGTTACGTCACGAGAGGATTTCGAGATGCGTCTAGAGGGAAAACATGCATTCGTTACGGGAAGCGGTAACGGGATTGGGCGAGCAATCGCAGAACGATTCGCGGCTGAAGGGGCCTCAGTGACGGTCGCTGATTATGAAGTAGACGCAGGACGAGAGACAGTCGAGCTGATCAAGGGCTCGGGAAGATCGGCACATTTCGTGGAAGTTGATACTTCGAAGTCAGATTCGGTGAAAAACGCTATTGCATCGGCAATCGACGCTCAGGGTGAAATCAATGTGCTGGTAAACAACGCAGCTGCTTTTGTTTTCGGAAAGGTTGAGGATGTGACTGATGATGACTGGGCGAAGGTGTTTGGTGTCAATGTAATTGGGTACGCCAACTGCGTGCGTGAGTCGCTTCCGTCGATGCGACGCGCTGGTGGTGGGGCAGTCGTAAACATTGCCTCGGTTTCGTCGTATATCGCCCAACCTGAATTTATTCCTTACAACGCTTCAAAAGGCGCGGTTGCTCAGTTGACTCGATGCCTGGCTATGGACCTTGCACCAGACAATATTCGGGTGAATGCGGTTTGCCCAGGATCCATCCACACGCGAGCGACCGAGCATCACATCGAGTCACTCGGTTTGAACCGCGATGAAGCTCTTGTTGAGTTTGGGCAAGACTCCATGATGAAGCGATTGGGCAGGCCTGACGAAATCGCTTCTGGGGCTTTGTTCCTGGCATCCGAAGACGCGTCATTTATGACTGGTGCACACATTGTTATCGACGGCGGAGCGACTATCGATTAATTGGTGGGTCTGAGTTCAAAACTTTGCAAATCGAAGTGCGAATGGTTGCGACTCGGTTTGTAGGAATGATGTGTGTAGGAATAACACCTACGACCGAATGACGGGACGTACCACACTGCCAAAAAGGGGAGTCCTAATCTGGACCTATGAACTTGTGGCTCCCCGCAGTCAAACCTAACGACAAATCTCATGCACAACGCGGTGCTGTTGCGATCGAAGTAGCGATTATTGCAATCGCTGGATTCATCGTGGCAATTTTCGGCTCGGTCGCATTATTGGGAGCATCTTTCGTTGTAACTGCGAATGGTGATCAAGTCGTAGATGGCGGATTTGTTGGCACCTCTTCACAGCTCACTTTGCGTACTGGTGTGGTTGCCGAGAGCGGTGAAATAGATGTCGACGGGAACGACACAATCTTGCTTAGCGGAGTCGATGAGCTGGCAGTTACCAAGCTCAAATTGATGGTTGAGGTGAACACCGATTTACCGGTAGATCTGACACCCCCAATGACCGTCGACGACACTCAAACAGACCCAGACTCCAGCGGCCTCACATCCTCTATGTACATCGGAGTCAACTGGGGTGAGTTCACTACGAACGACGCTGAATGGACCGTCTCATTCGTGGGGGACACCAATGGTGATTACTTTCTCGACAGGGGCGAGCGGGCCGAGATCGTCGTATGGTTGCACCAATATGACGGTACTAATGTCCTAAACGACCTGGGAAGTGGATCCTTAGATGGTTATGTAGATTCTTCGACTGAATTACTTCAACAGCGAGACTCATTTGCTCTGGAGATAGTCATTGACGGAACAACGGCGTTGACGCTAGATCGGACACTTCCACTCGAGTTGGGAACGTTCGATCTGTTGGACTAAAGGGTCATCGTGTTGGTCTACATTGTGTTTCCTTGATTGGACATTTCCCCACATGCAGTCGCGCATAT
>Ga0181585_10000283_pt1 | contig 41130 bp, 37 predicted proteins | sample 071ome_29_FD_132469 | JGI IMG/M metagenome (GOLD analysis project Ga0181585, IMG submission 132469) | Coastal salt marsh microbial communities from the Groves Creek Marsh, Skidaway Island, Georgia - 071407BT metaG (megahit assembly) | ecosystem: Environmental > Aquatic > Marine > Intertidal...
AATTGTTTTTAAGTTAGTATCACCGTCATACCTATTATCAGATATTGTAGTAACACCGGTTTTGAATATAGTATGAAGATTCCATCCAGAATGATTAGTTATAACGTTTGCTGTAGGATCTTTTATAACATAAAATACATTTACTACTGATGCTGTAGTATCATTATTGATTTGCATTGTTGATGTATTATGTTTATTATATATATAAATACGTTTTAGATTAGTACAATCTACAAAAAAGTTATTAGAACCAGTACCATTATAGAATGTTGTGTTATTAACAAATAAATGTATTTCTTCCAAATTAGCACTACGAAAATGATTAGTTTTATAAAAATAATTTAGACTGGTTTTCGCATTTTTTTGAAATATATTCACAAGTTGTAAATCGTAACTGTCAGCACACATATAAGAAACTAATTTTGTTAAACGATGTGGAAATATCATTGCTCTTAATTTATCATTTTCAGAAAAAGTGTGATGGTAATCTTTATCAAGTCCTTGAATATCAATATTGGATGAATTTTGTTCGAATGAAATTTGACGACATTCGTTACAATTAGTTACTACCATTGTGTATTCAAGATTGCCGTTACCGTAAATCCATGTAATATTTGATGGTATATATAACCCTTGAAATACAGGTAAATCGACAAAGCACTGGTCGTAAATTTGCGTAACATTACTACCTTGTATTGAAATAGAGACTAGATTACCACATTTCATAAAACTTGAGCTGTAACGAAAAACATTCGTTCCAAACATAGGAAAATCTCCAGTACATTTTGCTTTCCAATAATCAGACGTGCTGGAAAGAGCGCCGGTTGTTTGATGTTGTAGACACCAATAGTTTACATCCCCGTATTGTAACGTAGTATTATGATTTACAGTAACAACTTTAAACCTCCGAATATTGTAAGAATTATTACTATTAGTACCACTAGTAAAACCACTTGGAAAAAGACTATTAGGATAAGCAGTAGTATCATTTTCTACGTAGACAATACAACTTGAACTTATAGTTGTAAACGCACCTGTTCCTATAGTACTAACACTATCATCTATATATAAACTTTCCAAACTAGAACAATTCTTGAATGCATCAGCACCAACAGAAGTTACTGTTTCTGGAATATAAAAATATGTCAAACTAGTGCAATCTTCAAACGCATTTGCTCCAATAGAACCATTCACGCTATTACGAGGAATGCCGTAACCCATAACAGCTACTTCTAAACTAACACATCCTTTAAATGCACTGTTTGGAATAGAAGTAACAGAGCCGGGTATAAATATTTGTTTTAAAGCACTACAATATTCAAAAGCATTAGTACCAATCGTTTCAAGTTTATATTTATGGCTAGTATCTACAGCGGTATCTAATGTAACAGCACGTAAATTAGAACAACCTTCAAAAGCATTTGCACCAATATCAGTGACATTATTAATTGTAACTACACAGACTTTTTTATCATTAAGAAATGCGTCATCATCGATAACAGTAATATCATTCGCAAAATCGGCTTCATAAAATCCAGTAAATCCTTGGGCTGACAGTTGTGCTATTCGCATAGTATTTGTAAAAAGTCCATCGCCGTTACTGTCGGTAAATGTTACAGTAGGTAAATATACACCGTATGGTATATTAGAATAATGCATAGAAACGTCCATATTATAATAGTTGCCGTGACCTGAATTACTCATACCTTTAGTTTATATCACTATATTATATCAAAGTATAATTAGTTTTTTACCTATACGACTAAACCATAAATACATAAAAAATAATAACTACTTACATTATTATTTTTTATACAACTAACACTAATCACTTAAAATCCAGCATCATAGCCGTCATCACATACACCCATATCATTATTTTTGATTGCGTCTAAATTGTTTTGAATTGTGATATTATTTTTAGAACATATATCTGTATTATCTTCAAGTGTTCCAAACATCTTTTCTATTTCTTTGTTATTATCCTTTTTAGTTACTTCAACATCTGGCATATTTTTCATTTGTTCCATATCCAATACAACTTGGAAAGCTCCTGTTCCAAATACACCCATTTGACCCATCATTACATTTGCTGATACACCTCGCATATGGTCGAAATCAGCATGACGAGAAGCATTCAGTAAAACTTCTGTATGAACTTCAAAAGTAGATTTGGAAATGGGTCCAATATCATCATTCAAAATACCTGAACGGAAGATGGATACCATATTTTCAGTAGAAGTCATACGGTCACAAAGAAGACTGAGATGATGATAGTTAATGTAAACACCACTAAATTCCATAACTTCGACAAATTCATTGTAAATAATCTGTCGTGCGGCTTCAATTCCTAACACATCAAACGCTTCTTTGATATCATTACCGAAAGTTCTGGTAGAATCAATAAAATCCAGGGCTAATACTTCCATTAAATTACTTCCAGTTGTATCCAAAACCCAAGTATCTTTATGAACGTATTTACCATCATCCTTAACTACCGAGTTCTTTAGTTTTAGAGGCAAAACATTGGTAATACCATTGACACCACGAAGAACAATATTATTCAAAAGATTATCTTGGAAAATACGAAGCATATAGATATCATCGGATTGGTCTAATGTATTCGCAACGCCTTTGGGAGGTTTTTTAGTTTTTAATAATCTTTCATTGAGACGAATACGGAATACTAAATTATCAGAATTATAATCTGAATATACACACGAAACATCATTACTGTGACTATTTGTAATCGCAAAATGAATATCATCCATAGTAATATTTTTATCCAATAGTTTTTCTGTATCCATTTCAATACGGATTATCCATTTTGATTTGGCTTGGTCGTCGTCACGTTCTTCGTTACCATTACACTCATCAATCATATCTTCAAACTCGTAGTATTGTTCTAACATCATTTTGTCATCATCCAAACAACTATTCTTGTCGTTAGGGTCAAAGCATATTTGAACTGATTTTACTACATCCACCAATTTTGTATGTTCTAACATATTAGAATATTGGTTTGCTCTATCTTGGTCTTGTTCGTCAATAGGATTTAAATGAACGGTGAGCGAAGGATTCTTAGGATTCTTTGTCAAACGAAGAATTTCTTCAATTCTGGGAACACCACGAGTAACATTCGATTTGGAAGCAACACCACTTAAATGGAATGTATTCAAAGTCAATTGTGTGGTAGGTTCACCAATAGATTGTCCTGCTATAACACCCACCATTTCTCCTGGATGAACTATAGCTTGTTTGTATTTTAAAACGATGTTTTCTAACAAAATAATCAAGGCTTCACGGTGGAAACGTTTGTTAATAAGCAGGTCCTTGGGAGTTAAGTAAAAGTAATACAGAATTTCCAGTAATGAATTGGGTTCTACGAACTTGAAGCGTTTTAATTTATCGAAATATTCTTCAATCAATTCGAATGCTTCAAATGGTGTTATATCTACAATCGAATTCGAGTTAAGTTGTAGTTGCCCTTGAATATTAGCAATTGTATTTTGGAAAGCAATAGGAACCTTTACACTATTATCATCTTTATAGCGGAATACAGACTTAACTAATTGGTCTCTGTAATCAATCATTTTTTCGATATATTGTTTACATTTTTCTTGGGTTTTACTGGTTTGTTTTCTAACACGTGTAGCAGTTCCTTTTGCGAAAACACGTGTGATTTCTGTTTTTTGGTCGTTAGCACCTACAATATCATAATGAATGTATATATCTTCCAAACTCATACCAACAAGAGGAATGGTTTGGTTTTCTACCTTGGTTGATTCGAAACCATCGTCTCCATATGCGAATTGGATAATTTTACCTTTATTATTACGAACAGTCATATCATATTCTACCTTTAAGTCTTCAAGACCCTTGATTAATCTTCTTTGAATATAACCAGTTTGAGAAGTCTTGACTGCAGTATCAATAAGACCAATACGACCACCCATTGCGTGGAAGAATAGTTCGGGTGCGGTTAAACCGGAAATATATGAATTTTCAATGAAACCACGAGCTCCTGGAGAATCGTCATACTTATTGAAATGAGGTAGAGTTCTATTTTCAAAACCATAGGGAATACGCTTACCATCAACATTTGTCTGACCCAAACAAGAAATCATCTGAGAAATATTGATAAGAGTGCCCTTTGAACCAGAATTGACAATCATTACAAAGCGGTTATCTTTTGATAGTGATTTACGACTAATCTTACCGGCTTGTTCGGTTGCCTTATTCAATACATTATTGATGCTGGTTTCAAATTGGGCGTTATTGGTTAGGGAAGTGTTATTCTCAAATGTTCCCATATGGACGTTTTCAATGATTGACTGGACTTCTTGCTTTTGCTTTGCGATTTCTTGGATAATTGCGTCTTGTGTTTTTCTATTAGCAACCAAATCGCTAATACCTACACTGAAAGCACTTGTTTTCATATATTCAGTGATAATGTTCTGAAGATCATCGATGAAATTACAAGCGGACATGTTTCCAAAATCATTGAATGTCCTGTGAAGAACACCCTTTGTGGAAGAACCCAATACAGATTTTTCTATTTGTCCGCGAATATATTTTCCATTACGAACTTCGAATACGTTATTTGATGTCGCATATTCTTCATCTTCATCCCATAATTTTGTCTTGAACTTCAATGTTAAAGGTGCCATTATCTGACTCAATACATCGAAATTCTTGATTTTTCCACTGTTGTTTTCACTTATCTCACGAAGTGCTTTTGTATCTACCTTTGAATACATCATTAGTAAATTCATCGCATCTCGTGGGGTAAATGATATGTTGGGTCGTGTAAAACGATATGACCCTAACAAAGAGTCCTGATAAATACCGATAATCGGCGAGTTTCCAGCAGGACTTATTACTTGATATGGAATCGCTGCTAAATGCCTTAATTCCGTTTCTGCCAACACATTTTGTGGCATGTGCATATTCATTTCCATTGTTTTTGACTGCATAACTGCTGTCAAAATCCCCAATGTCTCCAAAGGGGACGGACTATACCTTGTGCCTTATCTGGTTGATTAGACCTTCATTTAAGACCCGTAACCGTCTAGTCTCTGAACCTTCTCCATATCCTATCATAACGGACTTAGGAGCTTGGCTGCGGATTGTCTAATCCCAAGACCTTTTTACCATTGGGTTCGGCAATTAACCGAGTTCCCCCATTATGTTTCCATTATGGGGTGGTAGTCTTGGGCTCTAAAGAGTTCCCCGTTATCAATTTGGCTACGTTGCCAATCTTTTAAAGTTAATATAAAATTTTTCGCTCGTTCTTTTATTTCATCTATAGGTTCGTGTTTTCCTACAAATGTTGTTATTCTTTTTTTATCTATGACAATACGGACATATTCAGTGTTATTTGTATTATTTTTTAGGACACGAATATAACTATCAATATTGTCTTCAACTATTACCACATCTTTGAAACGTTCATATTTTTTTGCCAAATGTTGTTTCTGTGTAAGCTTCATCATTTTCTCACGATGTTCTTCATTATCGAGAGCTGATTTTAATCGTTCAGAAATCAACTGTTTTGTGTAGTCACTTTTAGGTTGAGGTTTAAAAATTCTAGGAGGAACTTCTAATCTCCAAATAAATTTACCTTGATTATTTTTAGCTCCCTTACCTCCATCAGTTAGATTATATCCATTTGGATATTTTGAATTATATTCAATGATAAATTGTTTTTCTTGAATGTCTAATTCATCTATGTGACAAGTATGAATTAATTCACAAGTAAAACTATCTTCACCATATTTACGTAAAGCACAATTCAAATATCTACACTGATTTTTGTCATTACCTTTTGATTCTGAAATATGTCCTTTGAATCTTCCCAAATATCCAAAGGGTCTATATTTATTATGATTTAATATGTGACTACGGGTTTGACCTATATAAACCTTTCCATTTATAGTATTAGTTATTTTATATATTTCTCCAATAACTTTATCTTTTTCATCAATATCTAATATCATTTTTATTATATTATTATAGAGCGAGTTGTATTTATATTACTTTTAAAAGAATGACTAGATGATTATATTGGTAAAATGTACCTATGCGAAATACATCCACCAGTAGATATTACACCGTTTTCCCCACTAAGTCCTATCTACAACTTAGCAGGCGGTCACCTGTTTGGGACAAAATCTATCCCCATCAAACGGTTTACTCCAATGGTTTCCCATTGGACCGGACTGTATCTTAAGCAAACTCAAGCTGATTAGGCTATCATCATTCACCCATACCCGTTCAGTCTCTGAACGCCTATCATATCCTATCATAACGGACTTAGACAGTAACGCTGCTGATTATCCAATCCTTAACAATATTACCATTGGGTACGGCTATTAACCGTGTTCCCCTTCTAACGTTTCCATCACAGGGTGGTAGTTAAGGCTCTAAGGACGTTCCAGAACAACAAGGTATGTCGCCGTTGTTATAAACAACGACTAGGAGGTAGCACCCTTTTAAGTCCCCCTGTTGCCAACCTTGATATTTATTTTATGCGAAAATAATATATTGACTGCTCGTTAAGCAGCCAACTGGTCGATCGGCATTGTAAGGTTTCGTGTCCGCGACGTTCATACGAAATGTGTCACCTTTCTTCATAATCTTAGCGATGTGACACATCATACTCATCCTATGAAGACTAGGTTGTCTATTAAATAAAACAGCATCACCATCCATCATATGACGATGAACGATGTCCCCATTTTCAAGACGTATAGAAAGTCGGTCTACATACCTTAGTGAAATATTTTCACCATTTTTGCGTTCAAGAATCTTGGCACCGGGATATTCTTCCGGTCCATTCTGAACGAGTTTCATTAAGAAGTTGCGATTGCGGTCATTAACAGTAATCGGTTTAGTAATATTCATAGCAATTTTCATAGGAACACCAAGCTGTCGAATAGATAAATTAGGGTCACCTGTAATAACAGACCGAGCACTAAAATCTACACGCTTACCCATAAGATTACCACGAATACGACCACCCTTACTATTTAATCTACCAGTAATACACTGTAAAGGTCTTCCTGATCTTTGACGCAAACTATCCGCACCCTTAACTTTATTGTTTACAATCATAGCAATGAAGTATTGTAATTGTGTTGTTAATCCTTCTATGACATTAGTGGAAGCTTCATTGGCGATTTTATCAGCAAGGTCACGATTATATTTAATAATGTTACTATAAATATGTGTCAAATCGTCTTCACTACGTTGCTGTGCGTCGTGTTTAACTGAAGGACGCATTGCTGGTGGAGGAACTGGTAATACTTGACAAACCATCCATTCGGGTCGAGACCAAATCGGACTAAACCCCATAAAGGATACATCTTCATCGGAAATACGGCGGAAAGTTTTCAAAATAATTTCTGGCGTGAAACGCAATTGAATGTCTCGCTCACCTTCCGGTGTTTCTGCCTTTTCCCAAGTAGCCATAATGGTTGCCATTCCTTCCAGCTTTATACTATTCGGTTGCTTACAACCACAACCATTATCAGTTAATTCTCCACAACGCTTCACCTTAGAAGTATTAGCAAATACATAACTCCATCTTTTTTCTAATGTCATATCGTATACGTGTTTATGTTCGTTTTTGTTGATTAATAACTTACCGCATTTATAACATACACACTTGCATATTTTCATTATTTCTTTGATATGTTGAATAAAGAATACTGGTCTAGCTAATTCAATATGTCCAAAATAACCAGGAGTGTCAATATAAGTATATCCGTCAGTAGGACAAATAATACCGGGTTCTAATACTCCCATTCTTGAATCAAATAGACCATTGGGTACAGGTTTATTATTTATGTATGTATCTCTTGTTGTCACCTCAACAACAGAGTTCTTGCGTATCTCCTCAGGAGATAACATACTAAATTGTACTCCAATAATTCTTGAAGGTTGTTTCGGCTCATTCATATTTACAACCATTTTACCCTATAATTATACTGTTTATATTTTTATATTCTATTTTCAATTTTATACAAAATAGGAAAAACAGAAAATTGAAAATCTTTTTCAATAATATTTATACGATAAATTTATTAAAGCTAAAAGCTAACACTATATAATTACCATGGTCATCACTTTTAAGAACAAGAACTCTGAAAAGAAGTCTAAGAGCCGAGCTCAAGATAAAAAAACAAAACTCCGTAAGAACAAAGATTCTGATAATGATAGCAGCAGCGATGAAGAAGAGGAGGAATGGGAAACTGAAAGTGATTCCAGTTATCAGCCTCCTAAACTAAAAAAACGCTCCAAAAAACATCGTAAGCAGGTTGTTGAAGAATCTGAGGAAGAGGAAGATAATGAAGAGGAGGAGGAAGATGAAGAGGAAGAGGACGAAGAAGACGAAGAGGAAGATAGTGAAGACGAAGAGGATAGCGAAGAGGAAGATGAAGAGGAAGAGGAAGACATTAGTCGTGCTGAAATTCAGAAGATTGTATCCAAGATGTTTCCATCAAAGTATATGAATAAGCGGGCTAAGGCTACTGAAAAATCAGAAAAAAGAATCAAAAAAGAAGTAAAAAAATATAACACTCGTTCTAATGATAAAAAGAAATCCAAGAAGTCTAAGAAGTATGAATCTTCAACTGAAGAAGAGAGCGAGTATTCTTCAGAAGAATATGAAGATGACGACGAGGATGAAGAAGGATTTTACAACATTGTTCTATTCAATGGTGGAGAAGGTGACGAAGATGAATACAATGATGATGAAGATGATGACGAATGCGATAGTGAAGATGAAAAAACGTTTATGAAGGAAAATTACCAAGAAATTAAGCTCCCTGAAAATACAAAGGATAAAAAGAAGGGAAAGAAATCCAAGAAATCAAAGAACGACGATAAAAAGAAGAAAAAGGACGCCGAAGATGATATTGATGTTGAACTTGCTGATGCTAAAACTGAATACCTTGAATTACTTGATACTAAAAATGGTCTGTCTAAACAGCTTGAAAATAAACCCAACAGTAAGGTTCTTTTGAAGGCTATCAAAAATTGCGATGATTCCATTAAAGAACTCGTTCATAATACAAGAATAAAGAACGCAAAGGCATATCATAAACTCATTCACGCCAGCAAAAAGCAAACGAATGAAATTGATTACTTCAAGAAAAAGTTGTCTAATAAGGAACAGCTTACTGTTATGAAGCATCTAAAGGAAATTAACTCTCATACCAATATTGAAAAGCCTTATCGTCTGACACTTTTAGATACGAAAATGCCTGCTAAATTTAAGGCTATTGCTATGCAGAAATTAAGTATGTTGAAGTCTATGGACCCTAGCGATAATGAATATTTCAAAATTAAGAATTGGGTTGATACTTTTATGCGTATTCCATTTGGCATTTACAGAAGCTTGTCTATTACGATGGAAGATGGTATTGATGTATGTCACGACTATATGGAAAATGCTATGAAAACTCTCGATAATTGCGTTTATGGTCTTAATGATGCCAAGCTTCAAATCATGCAAATGATAGGTCAATGGATTGCGAACCCATCTGCTATGGGAACTGCGATTGCGATTAAAGGACCTATGGGAACTGGTAAGACCACTCTTGTGAAAGAAGGTATTAGTAAGATTCTTGGTCGTGATTTTGAGTTTATCGCATTAGGTGGCACTGGAGATAGTAGTTTCTTAGAAGGTCATTCTTATACATATGAAGGTAGTAGTTGGGGTAAGATAGTGCAAACGCTTATCAATAGCAAGTCTATGAATCCTGTTATTTACTTTGATGAATTGGATAAGATTAGCGATACTCCTAAGGGTGAAGAAATTGTTGGTATTCTAACTCATTTGACTGATACCTCTCAAAACAGCGAGTTCCACGACAAGTATTTCTCGGAAGTTTCATTCGACCTAAGTAAGTGCCTATTCATTTTCAGTTATAATGACGAAAGTAAGGTGAATCCTATTCTAAAAGATAGAATGTATCGTATTCAAACCAAGGGATATGAAGCTAATGAAAAGGTCATTATTTCCAGAAAGTATCTCCTTCCAAAAATCCGAGAACAAGTAAATTTCAAAGAAGAAGATGTAATCATTCCAGACGAAACGATTAAGCATATTGTAGCAAATGAAGCTATGACAAAGTCGGAATCTGGTGTTAGAAACCTGAAAAGATGTTTGGAAATTATCCACACAAAGTTGAATTTGTTTAGACTTATGAAAAAGGATACTCCCTTGTTTGATAAGGATATTAAATTAGAAGTATCATTCCCATTCACAGTTGGTCCAAAAGAAGCTGATATTCTCATTAAGCACGACCAACAGCAAAATCAGAGTTTCTTGGCAATGTATATTTAATTTGTATGTAACATAATAATAAGAAAAATAAAAAAAGAGGTATATGCGCCTTTTTTTATTTACGCAAAAATACATTTTACAGCATTTTCAATATACATATGTTCGACTTGATTAGTAACTTTATTGAATTTTTCAACATCTTGAATTGTAGGTGTCTTTTCTTGATGATTCATTACACCATCATATGTTGTTAATTCTGGGTAATTTAAACATTTCATCAAATCAGGGACCTTATCGTAATAGTATTTTATCGAATTATTACTACGTTTATTATTCAGTTCTCCATCTATCATTATTAAATTTCCGATTCTATCCAAATCTAATTTTCTATCATTATCCCAGTTTGAGGAAAATACAAATATATGGTCTATGTTTTGTTTCTTTTGAGTATAAACATATGGCACTCTATTGTTATAATACAAACTCATTAGTAACCTATATGGAAATGACAATCCTCGTCTTCTTTTTGGTTTATCTTCGCATTTATAAGGAGTATTACAATTCTCAACTATATCAATAAATAGTTGTGTCATTATTACTTCGTCAATGGAATTTCCTACTTGGTCTGGATATCTACTCACCATTTTTATTTTGCCTTCTATTGATTTTCCACCTACTTGACAACGAATATCATCGTGTATTAGATATTTATCTCGTTTTTCTTTTGGTAAATAATCCATTAAATAATGGTAACATATACTTTTTCTTAATCTTTTATGCATTTCTTTTTCACTTAATTTATTATCATCTACTAATTCTATCATTTTTATAGTTGTTATAATTACAATAATTAATGGCATTTTTTTCAATATTAATTTGGAATCCTGTTTAAAATGATGTAAATCTATAGTCGGAGGGCATATTTTCAATAAAATATTTGTTATCATATCAAGTGACTTTATAATTAAATTACAAAAGCGTTTTATATTATCGGTTGTAAAACTATCTACCGTCAAACTATAAAATATCTCATTCAAATCAAATAATTTATGAAACAATCCTAGGTTATCACTTGTATCAGTTTCATATTTAGGTATTAACCAGTATTTATCACTACAATAATTCTGAAATGATATTAAAAATTCGGTTCCGTTCATTATTTCTGACCCATTATCCATACGATAACATTCCAATATTTCATCACCTTGTTTATTATCATAATATTCTTTTAAATGTGCGAATAAACTCGTTTTTAAATGTGGGTCAAAGTTCAAATTGAAATTTGTAGAACATAGTAATGTTGCTGCCAATATGTCATTATTTGTTAATGGGTTATTATTCATATTGATATTTGCATATATTTGCGATAATTGTTCGTTTGTTGGATTATTAAAAATTACCAAATTCATAAATACATTTGTATGAAATAGTTCTCCGCCTGAAATTTTTAATGTTGACTGTGCTGTTTCTACTTCATCTTCAATATATTCAATCATCTCATCATCTAATGATTTCCAATACGCAATTAAATTCTCGTCTTTTGAGTGATTTACATAACGCGTCATTCTACGAATTCCCATAAATTCGGGGTAATTTATATTCGATAAAAAATTAACAAATATTTCGTGTTCATTGTTTGAAAACCGCAACTCTTGGAAATTATCACGAAATATATCCAAAGGGTGATTATAAAAATAAACGATGGCATTGATACGATTGTTTCCATCAATATTCACAAATATCTCATTTTTATCTTCTATATATTTTGCTATTGTAATCGCTTCAACCGAGTAACACGTATCATATAAAAACTTAATATAATCATGATAGTTTGATTTCTTTGAGCTCGACACAGGCAATTTCGTCCATTTTTTTTGTCGTTGACATTGTGGATTACGAATACGTTTTTGTTTTATTAGATTTACTAACTGATCTACCGACCAATTATCCGACTTTGGTCGCATACCATTTATTGATGAAAAAACCATTAATAAATATAATATAAAAACTTTATGTCATTTATTATTTATACTAATCTAACCATTAATGGAAGAATATAATGAAATACCTGATGATATTGCACATATGGCAGAAGCTTTAATACACGTTGAACGATTATCACAAACTAAAAGAACAAAACAATATCAGATTATAATTGGTTCTATTGAGAAATATTTACACGATAATTGTAAGCATCCTGAAATAATCGAAGATTATATTGATATTGACCCTGAAAAAAGTATGAAAATAAAATATTGTAATCATTGCGGACTCACAATGTAAAAAAATATACAATTATATATTTTGTAAAATATTTACACTCTATTAACTAGTAGGTTTTCTTGAGTATCTTCTCTATATGCTATACGACATACAGGACACGCATCACAACGTTTATGACATTCATTACATATGTAATGAGAACATCTTGGAATTTCTAATTTTTCATTAGTAATCTCTTCATAACATACAGGACATTCTTCTTTATTTGGTAGTAACTTATAAGCATCACGTAATTTGTTTATTAGATTTGATTCACTTATAACGTTATTTTTTTGTTCTATTATAATTTTTTTTTTTAACTTTCTTGCCTCTTTCTGATGATGAATCATATCCTCGTGTAATTCTTCGTTATCATCCAATAATCTTTCAATAAAGGCTTCATTCTTATTGTAACGATTCAATAATAATGTATATTTTCTTTGATATTGTGTATCATTTTCGCTCACGTTATATGGCGTGTGATCTTTATTATATACTACACATATTTTTCCAGTAATTCCGTCTTCATCATTCCTCCATCTTTCTACTGTGCCTTCTATTATTTCAACATAACTTTCTTTAAAAACATATGAACCCGGCACTGGATTACTTGCGTTATTATAGGCTATTGTAGGAAACACGCTTTTTTTACTGTATTTATCATAAAATTCATTAAATGTGTCAACAAAACCATCTCTTTGGGGAACATAATCACATACTAATCTTTCTTCATTATTATCATCATTATCTTCTTCTACACATTCTCCATTACGATCTATAAATCCTAATACACGTTTTTGAGAATACACCCAGAAATCATATATATGTTTTTTTTCTTTTTTATTTTTTGTCAGATTATTTAAAATATACTTACCTTCTAATTTTAACTCATCTTTTATAAAACTATCAAACGATAATTTAAATTGTTCGTCACGTGTCTTTGCCATCTTAAATAGCTTATTATAATTTTGTATAATAAGGTATAATAGTAAGTTAATCAATTTTGTATAATAAGGTATAATAGTTAATCAATTTTCCACCCTTTATTGTTTAGATTCTCACAAAAACTAATCTTCATCTTCATCGCAAGCACTTTCACAAAGAAATTGTCCGGTTCCTTTCATTTGAACTATATTTTCAGTTTTTCCACATAAGTCACACTGTGCTTCTTGATTATTTGGCTCTTCTTGAACGTATAAAATATCACCAAATCCATCGTCATCAAAATACCCATCACATAAACAGCATTTTCTCCATTGTCCTTCTTCATAATTTTCTTCCGTATTTTCTTCAAAGTCCCAGTCAGGTGGATATCTTTCACAATCCACATTCACACATAATTTCGGTTCTTTTTCCGCCATAATATATTCTATATTCTATACAATACAAATCTTTTTATCCCGTTTTACATTTTGTATTTGTATTTTACATTTTGTATATCTGTATATCCATCAGGACCTATTTCAGCATCTTTACAACCGGGTTGTCCGGCTTGACACATATTTCCACCTCGTGAGGTTAATAGTTTTTTTTGATAATCATTTAAACAAATATTTCCTTTCGAATTAAATAATCCCATACCATCACAATTCTTTTTACCTTCTGTAAAAGCAAATTTATCGACCGTTTTAAAACCGGAATTAGGGCAACACTGTAAATCTTTAAATCCGTGAACTTTTTTACATAGTATTTGTTTGGGTTCTTTTCCTAATGAAGTTGCGAAATTCGTTTTTGCTTCCATATCTTCGAAATTCTCTGATACTTTTCTATAAGTTGGTTCAATACTATATGGGAGAACAGTAATAGAACTACACAGACAACCTACTATGATTAAATATATGACAATTGCTAAAAAAATGTAATACCAATTCATCTTTATACATATCATTCAGATTTTTCTACACACTAAAGTAATTTAATAAAAACCAACATAAAAAGTTTTTAATTGAATATATTATTAAAATGTCTTCTGGATTAAGTGATGCCGAACGTATTAATTTAAAAAAAATGATTAATGAATCGGAATGTGGTGATAATACTGACAATATTAGAAAACTAAAGCATAGTGTTCTTATGCGTGATGATATCCGCAAAATAGATACACTTAAAAACACCCATCCTGATATGAAAGTGAACGAAAATGATAAATTTGTAGAACTATGTCGTTCCGAAGCACCCTTTTTGTTTAATAATTATACTGATATTTTTAACAAGTTGGTAAGCGACGAGTTGGATATGACTATTATGACACAATTTTTAACAATCCTAAGAATGATTGAAGATTCCAAAATAGATCAACACGAGGGGTCTGTAATGGTTGGTAAATTACTCAAACAAATCTATGTAGATAGTGCTACTAAACGTATGGATAAATTAGATGCTAATAATAATGCGAATACGGTTGTCCCATCTGTAGGTAAATCTATATCTTGGAAAGAGTATAAACAGATGAAATAATTATTGAAATGATATAAATATTTCAATACGTATGTTATTACTACTATGTCATTCGTAAATAGCGGTTTTCACAAAATGATAATAGAAAAATCTAAATACAGAACTGTTCCGGTCGATTCACATAATATTCCTAGTTATGCTGTATTGTATATTGAGCCTGAAAATGACGAACTACATCAAAAATATATGGAAGCAACTTATAAACATAATACGAAACTAATGGATTCATCTCATCCTGATTCTGGATTTGATATTTACATTCCAGAGAATGTAACTTTTGATAAGCCTTTTGAAACCAAATTTATTGATATGAAAATAAAAACAAAAATGGTCTATTATAATACTCAAGAAAAAACAACATTGGACTGTGGATTTTATTCTTATCCTCGCTCCAGCCTTTCTAAAACGCAACTTATGTTGGCTAATCATACAGGTATTATCGATTCTGGTTATCGCGGGAATCTCATTGGAGCATTCCGGTGGTTACCAAGCAGTTCTGAAGATCAGGATTATACTGTTTTAAAAGATACTCGTCTTTTACAAGTATGTCATCCTAGTTTGTGTCCGGTTTATACTCAAGTAGTTGATAAGATTGACGACACTACTGAACGTGGAAGTGGTGGTTTTGGTTCAACTGGTAAATAATTTTTATAGTGGTAAAATATATGTATTAAATTTTATCACTATTTATTGTATATGATTAATACTTATGATTCAAATGATAATTATATTGAAATATATAAAGGAAAATATTATAATAAAAAACGAAATAAATCGTATGGTCGTGTAATTGCTTTCGATTTAGATGAAACCTTAGGTAGTTTTACAGATTTAGAAATATTATGGTCTTCACTACAGCATTTTACAAAAAAGTATGAACCTACTAATTTCAATGAGTTATTAGATTTGTATCCAGAATTTTTAAGATATGGTATTGAACCTATATTAGAATTTCTACATCAAAAAAAACTATCAGGACAATGTAAAAAAATTTATATTTATACAAATAATCAATGCAATTATAACTGGGTAGATTTGATATCAAAATATTTTACATACAAACTCAAATTAAAAGAAGACTTATTCGACCAAATTATAAAAGCCTTTAAAATTGGAGAACGCCGCATTGAACCGTGTCGAACTACCACTGCCAAAACATACTCTGACTTTATAAAATGCTCGTTGTTACCCGAAAAGACTGAAATATGCTTTATTGATAATGTTGAATATAATCGAATGAAACAAGAACGTGTATATTATATAAAACCATATTCATACTATCATCATTTATCTACACAAGAAATTATACAACGTTTTGTTAATTCTACTATATTTACCCGAATTTCTGTAAATAACAATCACTTACACCAGTTTATTGTGGATTATTTTTTACATCGTAATCATATAACTGACGGTAATCCACTAATAAGTGATTTACAAAGAGATATTCTTGTTTCTCAAAAAATTATGTATCATTTGAGAGAATTTTTTTATTTAACTACTAAACGCAAACGCACTCAAAAGAAGGTTTGTAATATAGGTCATTTCACACGTAAGAACTTACGATAAATTCTCATATGCCATTACTATTAATTGTTCTTCTGGAGTCATTTTTTGGAATGTATAACAATCATCAAATTTATACTGGATAAATCGTCTTTGGTTATTCATACATAATATATGAATACCATTGTCTAAGAATTTGATATTGGATACTATACCACCATTTGTTAATTTATCATTATTTTTACGTATCCATCTAACCATTTTACCCTTATGTAATTCATATATTTCATCTACATATCTGTATCCTACTAATCTTTCTTTTACATCCTCTTTGTTGTTTTCAGGGACCTTACTTTCATCAATTATTTCATTCATTTCATTTACTATGTCAGTCATCGTTTTGTTATCTAAATAGTCGTTTTTTGTATTTTCTAATGATTCCAATAAATTGTCTATATCTAAAGTCGAAAATAACTCTGGGTCGTTTAATGCTTCTTGAAATATATCATTTATATTCGTTTTTGAAGCCTCATTATCTTCCATTATATATTTATTTATATAATGGGAATATACTTATATGCTTTATACTTTATGTATCATTTTATCTAATGGCGATAATAAGTTGTAAGCTATTTCTACCATACCAGTATTCACTAGTAAAAACATCGCACTACTAAAGATTATCTGTGAATCATACTTCCGTAACGTATGGGTTCGATATGGATGGAATCTATATATTAAGAATAAGCATACGAATATCTGCATTGTTAATTTAAATGTATGTAAATATTCTGGATTTATGTATACTAATCCAAAAAATATTAGTCCATATGATAAATATAGTATAATTGGTAAAAATCGATAATATTTACTTGCTATTTCTGTTATACTATCCAAACTCTTATTTGAAAACATCTATATATTATGAAAATAAAATAAACGTATTTACATAAATAAATATAAATATGGATAAACGAGTTGCAGGAAAATATATTATTAATAACAAATTAGGGAATGGTAATTTCGGTTCAGTATTCAAAGGGAAGCATTATAAAAACGATAAAGATGTTGCTATTAAATTAGAACGCAATGATTCTTCTTTCAAGTTACTTCAACACGAAACGATGATACTTAAATATTTACACGAACATGATTCACGTAATATACCAACCGTGTATTGGTATGGACTATATAATGAAAATGTATGTCTGGTAATGCCATTATATGATTGTTCTTTATATGATTATATGATTTCTAAAAACGATATTGCTGATGGTAAAATAAGATCTATAGTTTATCAATTGATTTCTATATTTGAAAGTATACATAATAACTGTGTTATCCATAGAGATGTTAAACCGCAAAATATAATGTTAAAAAATGGAGAACTATGTCTTATTGATTTTGGATTTTCAGTATTTTATATTGATGGTGATGGAGAACATATTGAAGATGAATGCTCTGATACTATAATTGGAAGTCCAAAATATGTTAGTTATTACATTCATTCTGGCTCAATGTCGTCTCGCAGAGATGACCTAATATCACTTGGATATTTATACCTGTTTTTATTTCAAAAATCACTACCTTGGGAAAATATACCGAATGATGATTCAATTGTAGATGATTATGATGAAACCAGTATTTATAACTATAAAAATTTGATTAGACAAAATATGAAAGAAATGGATACTATTCTTTACAAAACCAAACAAATAAGTATCAACTTATATAACTATATTAAATACGTATATAACTTGAAATACGATGATAAACCCGATTATCATTCTCTTCGAAAAATTATTTAATTGTAATTTGACATGGTCTCGGTACATGAACCTTCCATAGGAGATACGTTAAATGTGCTTGGTTGTTCCTCTGGTTTTACATCAGCTACAGGTTCTCCTTCCTCTTTGGTTTCTTCTTCAACATTTTCTGGTTCTGGAGCTTCTACTTTAGGTTCGTCAACAACTGCGTTATCATCTTCAGCACCTTCCATACCTTCCTTTTCTACACGCAAACAACAGCTAAATCCTAAAGAGATTAGCAAAACTAATAATAAAAATACGATTGACATCATTTTACGCATTATTACTAAATTGTAATGAATATATATTCACATTACAAATTATAAATCAGTAAATGATATAAAAACAAATTATCGATAAATGGTATATCATATACGTAATAATATGAGTGAAACAGGCGAAATCATGCAAGCAGGAATTATTGGTAAGGTAAAGTGGTTTAATAATAAGGCTGGATATGGGTTTATTACCGTAAGTGCCGAGGGTGATTATATGGGTAAGGATATTTTCACACACTACTCCGCTATTAAGGTAACTAATTCCCAATACAAGTATCTCGTTCAGGGCGAATACGTTCAGTTTGATCTTGAGAAGTCAACCTCCGGTTCTCACGAGTATAAGGCTGTCTCCGTTACTGGAATCAATGGCGGTGAGCTAATGTGCGAGACCCGTGTCTCTTCCAGAAAGGCAGCAGGTGACGATTTTACACCTGTCAAGCGCAAGAGAGGAAACCCTAGACAGCAACCTTCCAATGATGCTTAAACAACCATACATTTGAATAATAAGTAATATTTTTAGTTATTATTCGTCTATTTTTGGAATACTTCTTTTTCATTGTATATTTTCTTCCTTTTCTTTTTTTACTTGGGGTTTTATTCTTCTTACCATTACCGTATAATGGTTCGCTTAGTTCTTTGTATATATCATACACATGTTCGTTTAAGAAATTCATAGTTTTTTCATCTTTACGCAATTCCGCTTTGTCTAATCCAAATTCTGCAAAGTTATAAAATTTGTATACTTCTTCTATTGCATCATTGGCATATTTACATAAATCAATAAAATCTTTATTTATGCTTTGGGGCATTATATAGTATACAGCTAAATTATTCTATCATTTTCTTGTCAATCACTGTTTCCTTTAAAATATTATTAATGATTTTGTTCTCAAATTTCATATCTTCTTCTTTTCCGTATCCACCTAATGATGCCTTTGTATATTCAAAGAATTTATCACACTCTGGTGTATCTAATATATCCGAATTTGGATTTAAGGCTCTCCAAGGATGGACTTGTTCCTTGTTCTTATTGGCGACTATACGAACTGCCTTTCTTAAATGTGTTTTGTTTTCATCTTCCTTAGCCCATTTATTGGAGTCTTTCACATATACAACCTCACGTTTTAAATCAGTACAGTGAATTGGACGAGTATGTGGTTCCATATCGCGTATACGTTCTACCATTATGTTTGATATTCCTTTTACAAACCCAAGTTCTCCTGTTCTAATAAAATCTTCTGTATTCAATTCTATTGATTGGATGAAATCATTCAAATTTATAGCATCTTTACAAGTCTCATTCAAAAATACATTCAAGTTAAAACGATTGTTTGTTATGTTATTGTTTGTTGTATTATTGGTAGTATTTCCAGAGTTCTTTGCTAAGTCTATTACCATTTCGTGTAGTTCTTTATTCTGTTTCAATAACTCTACTATTAATCCAGAATCTATATGTTGAGGTGCTTCTACTAATGACCTCTCTTCTACATGCTCTTCGTTTATTACATCACATTTCTTTTTATGATTCCATAACCCTCTTTTATATTTATACTGTTTACCACATTCACATACAAATATGGTTGGGTTTTTTGGGGTAATTTCGATCCTATTCGTCCTCATTTGATGTTTTGCTGTCAATAAATGGCGATTAAAATCTTTTTTATTACGACAAACAAAGCTACAATCTTTACACTCATACCCTTGGGGTTTTTTGGGGTTAAAATCGTCCTCAAACATCCTATATATTGAGGATACATTTTTACCCCTAAATCATTTTTTGCGTAAAAGTATTTATTTTCTTATGCAGCAAATTTTTTTGTATTTTTTCAAAAAATAAAGCATTTCAATCACAACCACCATTTTTGAAAAGTGTTTTTAGAAAACTATTTTCACAAAATCAAAATTGGACATTTTTAAAATGTCCATTTTTCAAATCTTCGCCCGACTTTTATTTTTACTTCTTCAGCGTAAAATTATTTAAAATTGTTAATATTGTCGGATTTGTTATATATACAATGGAATTTACTTTCAATGTCTTGTATTTTATTACTATCAAACGGTGATTTATTACTTAAATCTGTAATAATTGATTTATTTATCTCATTATTGTATTTTTTACCACCCGAATTGTGTATGATAAACTTCAAATTAGGTGCCTTTGTAATCTCTCGTAGACCTTGGCTAATGGAATGTTCGTACGCAGAGTTTGAATATTTCTTACCTTCATCTGTTTCACGTGATTTTCCACTAGAAGTAGTGCCAGTGCATTGGAATTTTAAATCATACGGACATTCTTCTGCAGTTTTATGTTGATAAATCATCAATGCTACCCAATCTTTATCATTAGTTAACTTTACATATTCATTAATCTTTGGATCGCATGATTTAGGTCGTAGTCTACCACAGTCACCTAAGGTTTCGGGAACATATAAACTAATCTTCAATTGTGATGTTTCAAGATAAGTAATAATATCCTTTTTGATGATATTTGAATCAAATATGTTTTTCTTTGTCATTGATATACCGGCTAATACAAGATTGTCAATACCACCTAATCCCTTCTTTTTGGCGGATTCAATAATAATTTGATATACTTGAGATAATGCTCTATAATCACCGCCATCTATTGTAAAAAATGTGGATGGGAAGTTATCAATGCTAGTATTCAGTAATTCAATCACATTTTTCGCCCAATATGTTTTACCAGAAGCACTTGGACCTAATCCCATAATAAGTCTTGATGTTTTATCTTCTCCTTTTCCGATTTTTGTAATTGTAAAATATTGTTTATCATTATTCCAAATACCAGTTAATGAATTACCAGGTTCTCCATTTTCAGAGTTATTTTCATATGAAATATATAATTTTGGTTTGCATTTATTATGAGATATTAATGAATTAGATAACACTCTTAACATATATGCTGTAGATTTCATCTCTTTCATTATAGCATTGCTAGCAATGTTATAACATTCCTTTTTACAAGTTAGCCATTCTTTTTTTTCATAAGGTTGTTTTTTAGGGTTTGGCGTTGGTGTTGGCAAATTGTTCTCGATTTCTGTTCGTAAATTGTTAAAATATCCATTATAATCACTATCGAATGAATTTTTCATAATATTTTCAAACAATTTGTCATATTCTTCTTTCAATTCCTCTTTGGTTTTTCCAGTATTATTCATTATTAAACAAACATTACTTAAATAATCTATTTTATTGCCACCTTTAATAGATTTCCGAAGTTTTCTCGTCCTATTGGTGTTCGATTTTACAGTTTTCGTAATATTCATATAATATAACCAAATATATTTTGTAAGTATTATATAAATGAAAGAATACATATCATTAGATGATTTTTTAGATATATTTGACAGTAATAATAAAAAGGATTCTTTTGACAACTTCATACAAAAAGCTCAAGTGAAGTCAGGTTTAAGACTAGTAAAATTGGAAGAATATATGAAGTCTAAAAATATAAAAATAGAGGATATTAAAATGTTACATAAGTTAATACAAACACGTGATGAGTATTTAACAAGATTTTATAATATGTCATTACGTGTAAATGAAGTAAAAATTCACAATGTTCTCAAACCTATGAAAATAAATGAGTTGGATAATAACAATCAGCCTTTGTATAAAAACATAATACGAAGTATGCATATGATGGATATATTACAAAATACAAAATCGGGTATTGAGAACATTCCAACTTATATGGATGTTTTGAAGGATTTATATCTCAAAAATATCATAGATTATAAGATTTTAACACCAAGTTCTCTATTTTATATGAAAAATGGTAGATTAGGTAGTGTGTTCTCGTCTTATTATTTTAGAGCATCTATAATGAATCCATATCTAGTATATTCATTGAATCATAAATTGTTAAATGGCACTAAAATATTTACACCTACGTTAGGTTGGAGTTCATATTGTTATGGATTTTTGGAATGTCCTATGGTAAAAGAATACGTAGGCACAGATGTAATAAAGAGCGTTTGTGACAAAACAAATCGATTTGCAAGAGAACATTCGCCTGATAAGTTAATAGACATATATTGTAAACCATCAGAAGATTTATTGAAAACAAGTAAATTTGTTGATAAATATCGAGAACATTTTGACGTAGTATTCTTCAGTCCTCCATATTACAGGTTGGAATTATATGAAGGGAAAAACCAAAGCACATCAAAATACAAGACTTATGATGATTGGTTAAGTAAATATTGGGAACAAACGATAAAATTATGCGACATTGTTCTCGAAAAGGGAGGTAGATTATGTTATATTGTATCCGGGTATGGTTCCGACAAAACTACGAATAATTTAAATTTAGTAGAAGATATGAATAAAATAACGAAGAAATATTTTACATATAAGAGAACTTTACCAATGTATAATAAAAATGTGAATGTAACAAAACATAAGGAAACCGGAGAACAAATAATAATATTTACAAAATAAGAATGTGATACTAATATATAATGGAAACTTACATATTAGTAGCTTTGTTTATTGCATTGATTTGGGGAATATCACCAATAATGTATAAACATCTATTAGACCGATATCATCCAATATCAATAATCGTATTTGTATCTATCGTGTATATAGGCTGTGTTTTCGTATTGGGTTGTTATAATCATAAGACGGTATTAGAAGATTGTAATAAAATAGGTTTTGATGATATGTTTTGGGTATTTATAGTATCGATAACTGGGTTATTTATAGCGAATGTATTACAAGTAACCGTATTAAAAGACAATGACCCGTCTATAGTTTCGCCAATTATTTATTCTTGCCCTCTATTTACATTATTGCTCGCATACTTACTATTTAATTCAACTGTAAATACACCTTGTATTATTGGTTCCTTATTAATAGTATCGGGTGTTTTGTGTATATCGACGTGTTCGGATAATTCAGCTACAAAAATGGATCTAAATAAACTATTCAAGATTCGCTAATATTTCGGGTGGATAATTCATATCCTTCAGTACTCGAATGGCACCTTTAATATGTGATATACCCTTTTTTAATTTATAATTGTATTTATAATTACCATCATCGAGAACTTTGACATCCATTTTATAATTTTGTATATATTTTGAGCGTTTAAAATGTTTACAAATATCTTTATAGTGTGTTGTTAATAGGAAAGTAACATTTGGATAAGTAGACAAATAATTCAAGAATGCTTTACCTGCTTTTGCTGCTTCAGTTGGGTTTGTTCCCGAATATAACTCATCAAATATACAGAAATGATGACTATTGTTGTCATTGTTCTCAATGATAGTATCAATAATGTCTTTACATCTTCTTGATTCTGCTTGGAATAAACTATCACGTTCAGATGTGTCTGGTATATTTAAATAAGAGTGAATATGAGTATATGGTATAACATTGGCACTTTCATAGAAGCCGCAACCAAATTGCTGTGAAAATATGATATTAATAGCACATGTTTTCAATATAGTAGTTTTACCACCTTTATTGGGAGCCGAAATAATCATATTTTTATCGAATTTACAAGTATTCTTAATTGGGTTTTCGTCAAGTAAAGGAGGATAATATTGTTCTCTAAATTCACACTCTTTACCTGTATCAAAAGTAGATAATGATATATTTCCAACATTAAAATTATCATATATACCTAATAAATTATCAATATATCCATTGAAACCCATAGAGAACTTGACACTGTTCTCATACAGTGGATTTTCATATATATGGTAAAAACACTTCATTAATACACCTGTATTGGTAAAATTTTTGACAGAGTTCTCGAATGGTTTGATTTCATTTAGTTCATTTAATAATAATATTAAGTTGTTACGATGTTCGATGGCTTCCATACAGAAAGGTTTATATGATTGGCAATTTTCACAAATATTTAAGAAACAGTTTATTTTGTTGATTGAATCATTCGCATATTCTCGTAAATCAATAATCAATTGGTTGATTTTCTTGATGTTATTGTAATATCGTATGCATGAGTTAATATTTTGATATATTTGAAGTAAATACAATCCAAATGTAATGAGAACATATACAATTTTATCCCAACTAAATGTCTGTATAGTGGAAATGGTTTTACCAATAAAATGGTGTTTTGCCAAGTTCTTCAAAATATCGATATAGGATGTGAATGATATAGGAATCTTCTGTATTTTAAGTAAAACAAAAGGAAACAATAGAAAAATAAAGGGTATGATTAGACTTAATAGAGGAGAAGAAATATTAATAACAGACATAAGTTGTAAAAAAGAAGAGGAATGATTGAACTGTTTAATCATTTCCCAATCAATGTAGCTATAACGTTCCAAAAAATTCGGGTCTTGTTTCACAGTGTCCCATATTTCAAAAATACGTTGACATTCGACCTCGTTTTTACATTGTTCTCGAACAGTATGAATATTTTTGATAATATGTTGTGTATCATTTAAAAATAAGGTATCCGTCGTATAATAATTCTGCCAACTAGGTATTAACAGTTTAGAAAAGGCATTACTTGGTTTAAGTAAATAGTCATATATACAAGGTTTTTCATCAGAACTGTTATTTTTAGTTAATTCTAAATCATTTGATACAATATCAGAAACGGTAAATATAGTAGAATTATCTAAATAAGATATGGGTAGTTTAAAATCCCGTATTTGTTCTATTTGAAATGGTGTATAATAAGGTTGTTTGTCATTGTTCTCAATCTTAGTTTCAGTATTAGTTTGTTTACCAATATTATGTAAAAAGTTCATAGTATTATATTATAACTATGAATGATTTCTACAAATATAACGTAAATGAAATAATAGAGAACAAATAATATAAAAAATTGTATAGTATATATACATCAACAAATAATATGACAGCATATACTTTGGAAAATTTTTACGAAATTGCATCAACATTAAGTAGAATACAATTACCTGATGATGTTTTACACGAATATGATAAATTAATGGAAAATTTAAATATTCATACAGGTCAATCCGGTGATAATGACAATAAAGAAAAAAGAATATATAAAAAATCAAAACATACAAGAAAGCAGGATTTGTTAACATCAGATAAAGTAGTTGAGTTTAAAGAGCGTGTAGTAGTGGAAAAGGATATTCCAGAAAAGACTATGGAGAATATACGTGGATGTTTAAATAAATTATCCAGTAAGAATTACACCACTCAAAAGGAACAATTATGTGAATACTTGAAAGAGTTATCAGAATTGAATGATGAATCCTATTTAATCAATTGCTCTAACTACTTTTTTGAAATCGTAGGAAAAAACAAGTTTTATTCTGAAATGTATTCGAACTTATACAAAGAGATTATTAGTGCGTATCCAATTTTTGAAGAAAGGAAAGAACAATTTATAGTAGAATGTATTGATAATTTGGATAACGTAGAATATGTAGATGAAACAATCGATTATGAAAAATTCTGTAAAAACAATAAAAAGAACGACATTCGACGTTCAATGAATACATTTATGATAAACCTTTACAAAAAAGATGAATGTGATATGCGTGATATAATTAGAATAATGACGATGATACAAGAAAGAGTCGATAATGGAAAACAAGATTCGGAAAAGATTCATATAATTGAAGAACTCACTGAAAACCTATTTATCTTTATTTCCCAACTCATCAAGGATTTAAGAAGTCATAAAAACTGGAATAGCATATGTAATTTTATAACAGATATTTCAAAAAGTAAAGCCAAAGACTATGAAGGATTGACAAGCAGAATTATATTCAAATATATGGATATGATGGACATAATAAAAAAGCATACATAAATAAAATATATTTTGGACGATAACTTTCAAACTATATTTAGTGTAAGAAAATGAAATAAAAATCAAGGAATATATTATAGATATACGTATGGTAAAGTCTCAAATATTTCCAGATAAAATAAATTATAATGAAAATAAAGATACGGATAAAGAAGATATAGGACATGCGTCAACAGTATATGAAACACATCACTTTACCGAACCAATTGAAATAGCACTGGGTAAAGAAAAACATACTTATTCATCACACGGAATTACATATTTTCCCGTATATTTAATAATAAACAATATCAAAAAAGATAGAATAGGAATTGTAGAAATAGAAAGCAATCGTTTTATTGATAGTTTGGATGAAGATGGTGATTTTATGATAGAAAATGGTAATTTAATATTTTTTGTAGATGATAAATACATCTCTGAAATGATGAAAGACCAAGAACAAAATAAAGAAGATGAAGAAGACGAAGAAGAAAATGAAACCCTGAATATCGGAGATGATATTACAATTGATGTAGAAGAAATAGACAAAAAAGATGATACTATAAAATTAGATGATATAGAAGAATTGGATGACGACGTACTGAATGTAGATATACCAGATGATAAACGGTCATCAATAGCTGAAAAAACTGAAAAGGAATTAGAAGATGGTATATTTGAATTAATGGACCCAATGCCATCAGTAGAAACCCTTATAGAAGAAAATAGAGAAATGTCTCAACAACAAAAACAAGAATATAAAGTATCATCAAATGACCTATGGATTGAAAAGTTTATGAAAAATACAAATTATGGAATAGTGGATAATGAAGGTGGAGGTGACTGTTTCTTTGCTGTTATTCGTGATGCTTATCAACATATAGGAAAAAAGACAACAGTTGAAAAACTACGCGCGTTGTTATCTACAGAGGTAACGGATGATATATTTCAACAATATAGAATGTTATATAATGGGTTTAATAGTCAGTTAGAAGAAATGGATACAGAACTAAAACGATTAAAAAAATCAGGACAAGTATTAAAGTCTCGTAGTAAAGGAAACATAAGCAGAGACCAAAATGAAGAATTATTAGATGAAGCCAATAAGGTTATTGAAAAATATAAACAACTATCAAATGAAAAGAAAGAAATCGCACAACTAATGGAAGAATTTGAGTATATGAAAAATATAAGAACATTGGATGAATTTAAAGATTTTATTAAAACCCGTAATTATTGGGCGGACACTTGGGCTATATCAACATTGGAACGATTATTAAATATGAAGGTGATTATAATGTCAGAAACATCATATAAATCCGGGGATTTAGATTCAGTATTATCATGCGGACAATTAAATGATGATGAAATTGAAAAACAAGGGGGATTTAAGCCAGATTACTATGTAATTGCGTCATATGATGGAAGACATTATACTTTGATTACCTATAAAGAGAAGAAAATATTACGATTTTCAGAAGTTCCATATGATATAAAAGCATTGATAATAAACAAATGTATGGAACGTAATGCGGGTCCATATTATATGATACAAGATATGCGAAATTTCAAAGCAAAACTAGGATTAGATATAAACGAAGGAAAACCAATGGATGACGATGATGACTATACAAACATGGATTTATATGATAAAGATACTGTATTTATGTTTTACAGTAATTCAAGCGCCCAACCAAAACCAGGAAAGGGTTCCGGTGAAAAAATAAAAGATGTGGATATAATGGAATATAATAAGTTAAGTAAATTACAAAATTGGCGTAAAAAGTTGGATGATTCGTGGATTGTACCATTTACAGTAGACGGACACAGATGGAATTCAGTAGAGCATTATTTCTTAGGTTCTCAATTTAAGAAAGGGTTCCCGGATTTTTATTTGAAATTTTCATTAGATAGTGATAGCGAAATATCAAAAGATATAACATTAGCACGTATTGCTGGAAGTAAGACCGGTAAAAATAAGGACAATGTTCTCCGAGATAAAAAAATTGTAATTGATCCAGATTTTTATGAAGTAGGTGTAAATCCAAGACATCGCGAAGAAAGAGCATTGGCATTAGATGCTAAATTCAAACAAAATTTAGATTTACAACAAGTATTGAAAGAAACAAAGAGAGCAAAACTCATACATTTTGTTAGAGGTAGGGAACCAGAAACAGATATTTTATTGATGAGACTCAGAAGTGAATTATCTGGATAGAAAATTGAAAAATATTTTATTATAGTTCTGTATAATAAATTATTACGAATAATCGTATATTATAATGTCTTCTGTTATGCCAGTTTCCGAACAACTATATACTCAATCTGATATTACACGTAATATCGTGTATTTCACAGAAAATACAACATCAATCGCAAGTGATATGCCTTGCCTTGATAACCATACGAGTCTTCAGTTGGTGAGTTTGCCAATTGAATACAACGACCAAGAAAAGGTAAAGGGACTATTTGAAAACGTTCTTTGTATTGGTAAAGTCACTGACGTCCGTATTATGGAAAGAACTAATTACAATCAACGCTTACAGTCAGAAGTAAAGACAAAAACCGCATTTATTGACTTTGAGAAATGGAATAATACAGAGTCAACAATCGCAATTATGAAGCACGTTCAGAATATGAATTCTACTGAAAACCGCAGAGGAAGTATCACTCTTGTAGTTAAGGACCCTATTCACTGGGAGAATGGTGAAAATATGACACATCTATCTATTCGTGAAGCACGTGTAGGTTCGGGTAAGGTAACCACTGAAAATGCTGATACATCAGAAACAATCGCATTGACTGATAATGATTGGAGTAGTTTGTATATTCCTATTTTGCCTACAAATATGTATCTACAGCACCCAGATAATACTACAAATACATTTCAACCACGTAACTTGAAGTCGTTTATTGAGAATGATTTGAAGTTGGGAAAAGTCCTTAGAGTGGATTTTATTGATAGGGAATTGGAAGACGGACAAACAGTAAAATCAGTGTTTATTCACTTTGAGTCATGGAATAACAATTCCAACGCGAAGTTCTTGCGTGATAAGTTAAACAATGAAGGTCAATTCAAGCAAAAGGGATATTATGATGGTTACAGCATGCATAAATTCTTGGTAAGAAATGAAAACGCAGAAAAGGTTCCCGGATATTTTGTGTTTAAGATTAATCACAAGCCAATCCCAGATGTAGCGACAACTGAATTGAATATGTCTCAATTGGTAGCAGCAAACAAGGTATTGGAAGAAAAGATGGCTGAAAAGGACGAACTGATTGAAAAACTACAAGCAGAGTTAGCTGAATTGCGTGGAAAGCAGGATTAAATAAAATAAAATTATAAAAACAAAATAAAAAATATAAATATATAAAAAGGCTTCGGCTTTTTTATTGGGTTCGTTCTCTTATAGTAGAAAATTGAAATACTTTTTACTATAATATTCCATTCAATTAAACAACTAATCAAGTAAAAGTCAATGAATATTATTAGTTACAGCAATAAGAGATATTATGACAGGCGCAAAAAAGTTCACATTAAAAGGCTATTCCACGTGGAATGATGTTATGAATAATAACAAAATAACTGATATTCAAGATCCAGTATTAGAAATGGAGATTGATAAACACGAATTTGCAAATATGTATGAAAATATTGTAAGCGAATTACAAGGAGGAGATGACACATATGAATCATATATTGATTATTATTTCACTATTAATCCTATGAAATCATTCTCATTGATATTCAGAAGTGAGAAAGAGAAGAATGCGTTCTACGACATTGGATTAAACAAGAATTGTGTTGTATCTTTAACTGAAGTTTGCGAAGGAGAGACAAAGCAAGATAAAAAGAAAAGAAACAAAAAAAATAAAAAAAAACAAGAAAAAGAAGAGGATGATGATTATATTATCTTCGAATAAAAACAAAATAAAAATAAAAAGGTAACCCCTTTTTTATTGTATGTGAAAAATTGAAAAAACGTTACTAATGTATATTGTGATGTAAAATACAACAAATAATGGGAATAAAAAATTTGAATAAATATTTGTATGATAAATGTAGTAAGAAATCAATATCTAAAATACATTTACGTGAGTTGTCTGATAAAACAATTGTAATAGACACTAGTATTTACTTGTATCATTTCTTGGGTGAAAACGCATTAATGGAGAATATGTATTTATTTATTTCAATAATGAATTTATATAATATAAAACCTATATTCATTTTTGATGGAAAACCACCGCCCGAAAAGCGTGAATTGTTACGTAGACGGTATCAAGATAAGAAGGAAGCACAAGGAAAATATAATGAATTACAGAATATGTTAGATAATATGTCAGAAGAAGAGCGAAAACAAGCACTACAAGAAATGAGTAATTTAAAACGTCAATTTATTCGTGTTAGTGACGACGATATTAATAATGTGAAGGAGTTAATGAACGCTTATAACGTTACATATTATGATTCACCAAATGAAGCCGATGATTTATGTGTGTACTTGGTTAAGACAGGAAAAGCGTGGGGGTGTATGAGTGATGATATGGATATGTTCTTATATGGATGCCCTTATGTATTACGAAATTTGAGTTTAATGAATCATACAATAACAATATATAGAACACAAAATATATTGTTAGATTTGAAGTTAAATGAAAAGGAATTTTGCGAAATAATGACGATTTCTGGAACAGATTATAATCTACATTCCACAACTACATTAAGTGAAACGATGAAATGGCATCAAATGTATAAAAAGTATAAAGTAAAGTGTATAAATGAAAATAACAAAATAGATACCTTTTATATCTGGTTATTAAAAAATACAAAATATATAAAAAATTACAGGGAATTATTGAATATTTTTCAAATCTTCTGTGGAAAGAATTACAATAGTTATGATAATATAGAATTTAAAATACCTACAAAAATAACACCGAATATTGAAAAAATACATCAAATAATGAAAGTGGAAGGGTTTATATTTACTTGAAGTTTATTATAATATAGAACTTGCGTAAGACCCTTTATAATCACAAATACCAGTATGGTCTAAGTTGATTGTTATATCAATGAATATATCCCCTCCCATTTTCCTCCAACGATTACAGAACATCCAATCTTCAGAACAATAGGTTTCATTTTCAACACCACATTCAAATAGGGCGTACGCATATTTATTTTCTTCTGGTTTCAGGAAATTGACATCATCAGTATACTTAGTGGATGAATATTCAGTAATCATTTTTTCTATAGTGTTTCTTTTAATAAGCATAAAACCAGTTGCAACATGCATAACTTTTGCAATATTATTGCTAACGTGTAATTGTCCGTTTAAATAATTTAGATTATAGTTGACTAGTTTACATTGAATATATTCTTCATCATCGAACATCTCTTTAAAAATACTATTATCCTTACTGTCCTTCATTTTTTGGATGATATCATAATTATTATTTTCAGGGTTTTGTTTTAATAGTCTATCCCAATTGTATTTTTTGATGGGATAAACCCCTCCGATAATATCTTTGTCGTGACATATTAATTTAATAATTTCAACAGGATTCCATTGTATATCGTTATCAATAAATAAAAAATGGGTATAGGAAGTATCTGACATGGCTCTTGCAATAAGGTTGTTTCTAGCACGTGTAATTAAGCTATCATTACGACAAAACTCAACTTTAATAGTAATATTGACCTTTAATTCTTTGAAAAAATTCACTGTATTTAATAGTGAATTCACGTAATTTAAATGACATATACTACCAAAACAAGGCGTCAAAATACATATTTTTGTTTTGTTTTTTTGTGTATATTCTTTGATCTTTGTCAATAACTCATCTGATATTGTATTAGACATAATAAGTATTCTAATTAGAAACATATAAAGTGTAATTTTTATATGTTTTTACGTTTTGTAATTTTTATGGAATTTTAACTTGTTTAATAATGTTTTTATTTTCATTTTATTGCTTTTTATTTTTATGACTTAAATAATCCATTTTTAATTTTAGTTAAATTAAGCAGAAGCGTCAGCCTTCTGGAAGTGGTGCTTCATGTAACGCTGAAGGTTGAAGTAAGTAAGCTCATCGTTCTTCTGGAGCTTGAGAAGCTTGGAAAGCTTGGTGTCGGCGTGGATGATACGACCATTGCTCTTGTCCTGGAGCTTGTGTGCCTGGATGTAAGCGTTGATCTCCTTGCTAACCTCAGTGCGTGCCATCTGGGTTCCTACATCCTTACCAAGGAAGTGGGCGAGCTCATCGCTGATGCGGGTAGGCTTGATGAAACCAGAAGGCTTGCGGTTACCAGTGTTTCTGCGCTTCTTGGATGAAGCCTTAAGGGCAGTCTTCATCTCACGAGTAACAGTCTTCTCAAGAGTCTTGAAGTCATTCTTGACAGCAGAGAAGAGACCAACAAGCTGCTGAAGCTTGGCGCTGAACTCAGAAAGCTTCTGGGTCAAACCAGCAGCAGGGTCAACGGGCTCGGCAGCCTCAGTGGTCTGAGGAGCAGGAGTAGCCTCAACAGCGGGTGCGGGGGCGGGGGCGGCGGCAGCCTTCTTTGCGCGAGGCTTAGTCTCAGTAGTAGTCTTTTCGGAAGTCTTAGATGCTCTAACCATTATGATTATATACTATAATATGGTGTCTTTTTAAGTTCTTTACACTATAATATTATTTATTTATAAAAATAATATTATTTACAGACGATAATCAATAATAATTATATAAATTATGTAAAAAAATGTAAAAAATACGCAAAAATTACATAATTGATTCATACAAATAAGGCATTGCTTGACGAGCCCCTTGTGAAACAAAAGTAAGTGCGGTTAATGCGTGTAAAGTTCCTATTTTTCTAAAATCAATGTTTATTCCACTATATACTAAATTTTCAATAACAATTACACACGCCATTTTTATTTGATCGAATTGAATTTCACTATGTAATACAGGTCGTGTAAAAATACCTTCGAATGGTGAATAATACGGACATATATTATTTTGCATTTCTCTGGTTAACGCGGATGTATAATACCATATTTCATATAATTTTCTATAGAGGCGTATGTAATCCCTTAATTCTAAATTATCTAACCACTCTCGATTAGTATAATTACCCAACAAATCAATTTCTATAAATAATTCATTAATTCTATAGTCAATAGGATTATTTCGTATAGTTCTGATTCTATTATATCTTTCTAAATCTTCCATACTTGTTATAGGTCTGGTTATAGGCGAATAGTCAATATTGTTGGATATTCGACGTCGTATATTGATAGGTTTTGTATTTGGTATTTTATAAGGCAAATTTTGTTTAGAAAAGTTAGGACAAAGGATAAATGATAAATTGTATAATGAAATAATATTATTTATCACGTCCTTTGTCAACGCTTGTCTATTATAAGGATTTGTATTATTTGAACGTTTAAACATTTCTATTAATGAAGTTACATTAAATCCATATGTAATTTGTTTTTCATCTACAAAACTAAAAAAATAATCATTGTCTATTTCATTTAATGGTTCCATAGTGCAAAAATCCATGTCATTAATACATATACTTTTGTCATATAGAGCCGGACCACGTAGTTTTATAATATATCTGCATATCCAAGAACGAAATAACCGTTGAATATGAATTGCGGATTTAGTCTTGTTGAAATGTAATACAATTCTATCAATTAAATCATCTTTTTTACCACTTGTACGTAACTTATAAGATTTAGCTACAGGTTTTAGTTGTGTAAGTTTATAATCATTTAATGTAATATTTTTATTGATATAATTATCGTATGTTATATCTGGCAAGCTCTCACTGTTTTTATTAGCATTTTTCTTTTTAGGTTTTACAACATTTTCTTGAATTTGTAAATTCATATTTATATCTGGACTACTTTTATCTATACTATTCTTCGTTTTGAATGTGTTATGTAACGACGAAGAAGTGATTATACTCTTCATATATTATTTACAAAATTTGAATATATATTATATATACACAATCTTTTATATAAATTAGCGATTAATAATAAAGGAGAACGGATATGCATAGAACACCCCATAATATATTTAGAAAATTGAATTAAAGAGACAGCATATTATTATCTATAAATAGTTAATACTATATTATCTGAATCGTAAAAATGTCAAAGGCTCCTATTGTAATTCAACACTATGATTGGAATACTGGTGGTATTCGTTATATGGCTCCTCGTATCAGTGACCGCGGGGCAAAGTCAGTCGCACTTATTAGCACTCAAAGCAATCGTGGGTTGTGTATTTCAACCCCTCTTCTTATGACTTGGGGTATTTCCGATTATGTCGATGAGAAGGGCGAATCTGATAACAAGTTTAATATGTCATTGGTGTTCCCAAATAAGGATTATACAACCGAGACTACTGAAGCTTTCCTTTCGAAGTTGAAGGACTTCGAAGAGCAGATTTTGAAAGACGCAGTTCAAAACAGTGAGGTGTGGTGGGGTAAGAAGAAGTCTCGCGAGGTGATTGAAGATAACTTCTTCCCTTTCCTTAAGTATCCCAAGGATAAGCTAACTGGTGATGTTGATATGTCTAGAGCTCCTAGTATGAGAGCAAAGGTTCCTAATTATGATGGACGTTGGAATATTGAAATCTATGATACTGAAAATCAACTCATCTTCCCTTGTGATAATGAGAATCTCACTCCTATGGATTTTGTTCCAAAGAAGAGTAACGTTGCTTGTGTTCTACAGTGCGGTGGTTTATGGTTTGGTGGTAAGGGTTGGGGTGTTACCTGGAGACTAAACCAATGTGTAGTAAAGCCTCATATTCAAGAGACTGTATTTGGAAAGTGTCATATTGAGCTTTCCACCGATGAGAAGACTACAATTGAGAGACAACCCATCGCAGAGAATGTAAATGACAGTGAAGATGAAGAAGGTCCTGCTATCAACGCAACTACTACTCAAGTTGAGGATAGTGACGAAGAAGCCGAACAAGTAGAAGCTGAGCCAGAACCTGAGCCAGAGCCAGAACCAGTCAAGAAGAAGGTGGTTAAGAAGGTTACAAAGAAGAAGACTACTTAAATTTAAATGATGTATAAAAAGAACCGAGTATAAAGAAAAGCATAAAAAGAACCGAGTATAAAGAAAAGCATAAAAAGACCTAAGTATGTCAATAAACTGCTTATACCCAGTTAGCTCAGTCGGTAGAGCGCACGCCTTTTAAGCGTGTGGTCGAGGGTTCGAGCCCCTCATTGGGTGAGGGCTTGGTGGACGCCCTATAAGTCCACCATATTATAGGAAATGGAGAAGCAAATAAATAAATAAACCTAAAAATAAAGTGCTTCATAGTAATAAGCGATGGTTGGGGCTTAATATAAAATTTTTAAATATAAACCTTGGTATGTTTTTAAACTGCCCCCTGTTCTTGTAGCTCAGTTGGTTAGAGCATTGGTCTTATGAGCCAAAGGTCCACGGTTCGAGCCCGTGCTGGAACAATAAAAAATATGTGTAATGCATATATTTTTTATTGGTATATTAGCAATGAAATACTTTTTTAGATATTGTATTAAAGATATAAATACTATTTTGTTTTATTTCATTTAATTCTGGTATGAGTTTTGAACTACATATAGTAATCTTATTATAATTATCTTGGTTCATATATAATGAGAGTGGTTTAATGTATCTTTTTGTTGTATTTTTATAGATGTTAGAGAATAATACATAGTTATCCTTAACAATAACAATATTAGATGAGTTTTGAATATCAAGATGGGTAATATATTCAATAGTTTGTTTAAATGAGGAAACCATATTAATGCGAGTATTTGAAGTATTATCTTTATTATATAAAAACTGTAAAAAAATATGAAATATAATTTCACTGTCTGTATTTCCCGTAATGTTATTTAATAATTTAGAACTTATTAATTTATATGCTTGAGAAATCTTGTTTTGAAAAACAGGTTCTTTATAATATTGTTGATAACGTTTAATAGTATTTGAATCTTCAACAAATAAGTCTCCATGATGCATAAAATATATATTCTGATAAGAGAAAGGATGTGTATTTTCAATGATTTTTTCATTTTTAATAGCATTTTTAGTCATATTCTTTTTATATATTTCACGTAAGTGTGCGATAATAATGTTTGATTTTAAAAGTGTCTTATATGTTTTATCAATATAAGGTGGATTCACACTTTTATTGACAATCCAGTTGTTATTGTTTTTTATAATAATGCCATACCCATCATTTAGTGATTTTGTTTCACTTAATGTAAAAAATTGTTCTAATAATGTAATAGAATTTGTTGTATCTAAAGTTATAAATAGCTGACACATATACATAATATGAATATAATTTTTACAAATCTAACGCAACATGAATATAAATGGTACTTACCATAGACACATCGTATATATTTTTTAAATTTACACGTGAAATTCCAGACTTCAACAAAATAATAGTTTGATGTCGCATAAGTTTTAATTTATCAACTTCTAATTGTATTTTTTTAATATGTATATCCACTTCGAATGTATCTTTACCCCATAATTCTTTTATAGAATATTGTTTATATATGTGAATATCATTTATATCGTCTATTTCTATATTATCTGGTAAAACGGGATTACATTTTACATATATGTCACGATTATTATTTTCATATATTAATTCATGATGCCATAAAGGGACTATATAAGTTTCGTTGTCTACAGTTAGTTTGTATAGATTATTGTCAATTAAATCTTCTAATGCTGGATTTAAAATAATTACTTCATCATTCTGACTTTTTTTGTTAATCACACTTTCTATAATTTCGATATAATTATTATTGATATGGAGTATATCGCTATTCATTTTGATTAGATTCAGTATTTTGATTAATACCTCTCTATCTAATTTTTCTAGGAAATCAATCGACTTATTTTCACATATATTTGATATTTTTTCAATGATAATATGTATTATTTGCGTATCCTTATCAATTGGTATTATTGAACTTAAAAATTTGAATAATATATTTGAATACGATTTATCGCAGATATCAGAGTCATCATCCGAATCTACATTATTGCATAAATATTCATATGCTGTATGTATTTCTTGGAATTTTTCTGTAGAATTCGGCGATTTGTTTTTATCTGGATGATATTTTAAAGCGTGTATTTTATATTGTTGTTTTATTTCATCTATTTTTATATTTTGTTTTGGATTCAAATCAAGTATTTCGCATGCTTTTTGGTAGTTCATTAAAATTATATATTTTGTTTATTATATAAAACATTATATTCTCTAAGTGGTATATTGGTCTATAATTATTATTGAAATATTTAAAAAAAGTATAACATTTAATTAAAATTTCAGAAACATCTTTTTTATTTAATTTACCATCACTTAGATAATAATACGTGATATACCATATACATTCATTTATTTCAATATTGTATGTTAGGAGTTCATATAATGTGTCTCGAAAATCTGTATATTTTATAGTTTGAATATTGTCTATGTTCTCAATTATATTGTTGCATACACGATTGAATAATTCTTCAGGTACATTTTGATTCGGTTTCATATGCAAAAATGAACGTATTTCTTTGATATTTGTTATTCCACTTTCATCTATATTTTCCAATAATTTTATACTGTTGTTAATGTTGTTAGTTATTTTACCTTGTTTTTGAACTTCCATCTCATTACTAACTCGTAATAGTTCTGTGTATAATTTTTTAGAAGGTCGTTTAATACCTATCTTGTAACAGGAATTGTAGATTTTATATGGTAGAAAACTGATATGCTCTGATAATATAATAAACTTTATAGTTATGTTACTATTATGTGTATTATACTGTTGTATATAACTATAAAATACCTCCAGTAATTCTGAATTTATTGTATGGAAATTTTTACATAGGATTATACCCACTTTATTCGGTTTCACTGAAACTATATCTACTATTTGAAAGAATATTTCATGCCATAGAGTCTTCGCATTACACCCTAATAATGACATATCCACTTCATAATGAATATCGCTAATATGATACATATATTGTTGTTTATCTGTGTTAATTGTAATTTTCTTTTCATATTTCAGCTCTGATGGACTATATTTTTTTAATATTTTGAGAACTTGTGTATATTTTCCAATTCCACAAGCACCATGGATTAATAAATTGGGTATATTAATAATATTATTGGGTAGTTTATTAATTATATCATCTAATTCTGGATGAATATTGAATAATTCATTTGATTGAATATAATCTTCATATAATGTTTCGTAGTATTTCATTACTATTTATGGATATAACAATAGTTGTTTTTAAACGAATTTGGATTGTTATTTAATCTATTGGGTAAATAACAGTCTTATTATCTTCCAATCAAAGTGTATTTTTTTAGATTGGATAAGTCACTTGCGTATTTTACTTGATATGATGAAATTATTAATAATGATAGAGAACCTAGTATATTAGTTATAGCTGGAATGTTATTCAATATGGTTTGTAAAGAAAAATTAGAAATTATAGGCATAATAGGGACGTTTATTTGTTGTTTATTGAAATAATACATAGCTAATATGAACGCTGATAATGATAATATAATGACGGTGTTTCTTTTTATCGTGTCGAATAAGTGTTGATATTTATGTGGTAACTCTATTGGCGTTCCTTTTGTATCATTATATTTTTCTTGAATGTCTATAATAGTCATGAATGTTAATATCAACGAAATAGCTAATAATATCATACTTATTACAGAACCATTCAAAGTTAATAAACTAGCGAGGTTTAATGTATATGGACCACCGGGATGGTTTAATAGTATTTGAGATACCTCTTTTCCAAAGAATAATGTGAACCCGATTTGAACTACTGTAAGAGCACCTAATCCTACAATTTCAGAATATTTTGTGTAAATATAAATGATACACGTTATATACAGGAAAATAAATATACTATAGTTAATAGGTGAAATATATGACTCCATTTATATATTTTTACTATATTTTATGGTTTCAAAATAGGATAATTGTCCTCTAACCATTTGATAATCACTTCTTTTTCACACGTTAAGTAACTTTCCTTAAATTTTTTTATATTGAGAAACTGTGGTTTTTTCATCGTCTTTGTTTTATAAAAAACGTAGGCACCGAATTTTCCATTACGAATACTTAGGTCCTCTGATAATTCTCTCAACATATTCTTATCTATACTATTATTATTCAATGACTTTTCTAAAATAGGTATAACATCTTCTAAAGTTATGTATTCTGCGGATTTATCTAAATCTTTTAAAGATTCTTTCGTTTTGCCATATTCAACATATTTTCCATATTTTCCATCTTTAATAATTACATCATCATTTTTATAAACACCCAGGTTACGTTCTTTGATAGCCATTAATTGTTCTACCGTATATTCACCATTTTTTAATTTTTCAATATCGATTTTGATGTCTTTCTTTACAGAAATATATTCATATGTATCATCTTCTTTTGTTGTTTGTATTACAGGTCCATATCTTTCAAATAGTAATACGTGTTTATCATCTAACGGATATGTTTGTTTTGGTATTTTACTTACCGGTTTTGATAATGTTTTTATTTCGTCGTAACATTCTTTACATATAGACGACCATTCATTTGCATTATTCGTAATAATATCTAATTTATCTTCCATTAGTTTGGTATATTCATATGAGAACAGCGGGTTATAATGTTTAATTAAAAATTCTACGGTGAGTGTTCCGATTGGCTGGATTACCAATTTGTGTTTTTCATTTCCAAAAGTCTTTTCGATTGTAGTTTCTTCAACACTATTATCCTCAAGTTTAAAATTATTACATTCTATTGTTATTCCTTCTACATCTGTTTTCTTTACATATCCTCTGTCTTGTATTGTTGATACAATTGATGAAAATGTAGATGGTCTACCAATTCCCATTGCTTCTAATTTATTGATTAAGCTTGCTTCTGTATAATGAGTATGTTTGTTTTTCATAGAAACAACACTTTCGATCCAGTTATATTTGATACTATTTTTTAGTTGGGTTTTAAAGAACATATACATTCCATTTGCTTGGTTCTGAATATCAATATCCAATTTTTTATCGCTTACAATTTTCCAACCCAAAAACAAAGGAATTTCGTGGGTATATGTATATTTTGTTTCGTTTGGACCAGATATTCCTAATGGAATAGCCTTATATTTTGCTTCTGACATGCAGCTTTCGACTGTATTTTTCCATATTAATTTATATAATGAAATAAGTCTTCCATCATCTGATGTTATAGATTTATTATTGAGTTGTGTTACACGTATTGCTTCGTGAGGATTATTCGTTTGTTTGTTTTCCAGATTTTCCAAATTACCTATATATTTTTCATCGTTATATTCATTTTGAATAAATTTTGATATTTCTTGTAAAAATGGTTTGGCGTATTTTGTGCTTTCAGTTCGCATATATGTAATGTAACCGGTTTGATATAATTGTTGACATAGTCGCATTGTTTCGCCCGGAGAAATATGTAAAATATTACTAGCTACTTGAAGTAGTCTAGATGTATGAAATGGAATAGGAGGAGACTTGGTAGTGTCTCGTGGGTTATTTATAGTAAGCATATGTTTGTGATTGATTGATTTATTGAGATGTTCTCTTATTTCATCTTTTGTTTGGAATTCTACATTCAAATTAAACATAATATTCTTTTCGAAGAATGATGCCGTTGTTTTATAAAATGTTTGG
>Ga0181585_10000286_pt1 | contig 40708 bp, 38 predicted proteins | sample 071ome_29_FD_132469 | JGI IMG/M metagenome (GOLD analysis project Ga0181585, IMG submission 132469) | Coastal salt marsh microbial communities from the Groves Creek Marsh, Skidaway Island, Georgia - 071407BT metaG (megahit assembly) | ecosystem: Environmental > Aquatic > Marine > Intertidal...
CTGTGACACCATTGCTTGCCAAACTGGGTCGCGTCATCGCTCGCCGGATAGAGCCAATTCCTGAGCTGGATGAGGACGAAACTGACGAATCACGCACGATAATCATTGGTGCCGGTCGCGTCGGTCGTCTGGTAGCGGATATGCTCAAGGTACATGACAAACACCATGTCGCAATTGATTCAGACCCTGATTTGATTGAGCGAGCCGCGCGTGACGGATACCGCGCCATATTTGGCGATGCAGCACGTGGAGATGCCTTGTCCCGGTTAGGTGTCGAAACGGCACCGGCGGTCGTTTTGACCATGGACGAGCCCGTACTTGCGCAGCGTTTGGTCTCCAAGCTTCGGAAGGAGCATCCTGAGCTGCTGATCGTTGCACGCGCCCGCGACACAGACCATGCAGCGGAACTGTACCGTGCCGGCGCAAGTCATGCGGTGCCGGAAAACCTCGAAAGTTCGCTTCAACTTTCCGAAGCTGTGCTCGTTGATATTGGCGTGGCGATGGGGCCGGTTATTGCGTCAATCCATGAGAAACGTGACGAGTTTCGCGAAATGCTTGAGCGCGAAGGCCAACTTGAGCATCGCCCGAAACTTCGAACTTCAACGGGCGAAGCTTAACCGGCGATAGCTGCACGTACCGCGGCAATCGCATCCTCGCCCTTGCTGCCGTCCGGGCCGCCACCTTGCGCCAAGTCCGGGCGACCACCGCCGCCCTTACCGCCCAAGGTCTCAACGCCTAAACGGACCAGATCAACGGCACTGAAACGCTCGGTCAGGTCGTCAGTTACTGCAACGGCAAAAGCTGCCTTGCCATCATTCACTGCGACCGCCGCCGCAATGCCTGAGCCGAGACGCTGCTTTGCCTCATCAAGCAGCGGGCGCAGCTCCTTTGGGCTAAGGCCGTCAAGCACCTGACCGCTGAACTTCACGCCGGCAATTTCTTCGTCCGCAGATTGAGCCGGGCCGCCGCCGCCTGCAAGCGCGAGGGCCTTTTTGGCGTCCGCGAGTTCCTTCTCCAATGCTTTGCGCTCGCTTAGCAGAGCGGCAATTCGTGCGGGCACCTCTTCCGGTGTGGCGCGAATCTCGCTTGCGGCGGACTTGAGCGCTTCTTCGCGGGATACGAGCCATTCTCGGGCTGCTTCACCGGTCAGCGCTTCGATACGGCGTACGCCGGAGCTGACCGCGCCTTCTGACACAATCCGGAAAATGCCGATGTCGCCCGTCGCTTTGACATGTGTGCCGCCGCACAGCTCGACTGAGTAGTTCCGATTGCCGTCGGCCTTGCGCCCCATGCTAAGCACGCGAACTTCATCGCCATACTTCTCGCCGAACAGCGCTAGGGCACCAGCTTCGACTGCATCATCCGGGCTCATAAGCCGTGTCTGAACAGCTTCGTTCGCGCGGATTTCTGCGTTTACTTCGGCCTCGACTGCCGCAATCTCTTCAGGCGTCAATGGCTTAAGGTGGGAAAAGTCGAAGCGGAATTTGTCATCCGCAACCAGCGATCCCTTCTGCGTTACATGGTCACCCAAGGCGTTCCGCAAAGCCGCATGGACAAGGTGCGTTGCCGAGTGGTTTGCACGAATGCGATTTCGACGCTCGACATCGACTTCCAGATGCAAACTATCGCCCACCTTTATCGTGCCGGTCGAAATCTTGGCGTGGTGTGCATGCAATCGGCCCAGCGGCTTGGATGTATCCGTAACATCGGCCGAAAGACCCTCGACATTGGTGATTGAACCCACATCCCCGGTCTGGCCGCCACTCTCGCCATAGAAAGGCGTCTGGTTGGTTAGGATAACAACCTCGTCACCTGGGGACACAGCTTTGACTTCCGCACCGTCTTTGACGATTGCGACAACGGTTCCTTCACCACTGGTGGACGTGTAGCCAGTGAACTCCGTGCCGCCTTCACGCTCGGCAATATCAAACCAGACCTCGCCCGAAGCAGCGTCGCCCGAACCCTTCCAGGCCGCGCGTGCCGCCGCCTTCTGTTGCTCCATGGCGTCGTCGAAACCTGCGCGATCCACCCCAAGCCCACGCGCGCGTAGAGCGTCTTCGGTCAGATCATAAGGGAACCCGAACGTGTCATAGAGTTTGAATGCTGTCTCACCATCAAGCTCCCCCCCTTCGGCCATATCGCTGGTCGCATCGTCGAGCAGCCGCAGACCTTTTTCCAGTGTCCTGCGAAACTGCGATTCCTCGCGCTCAAGCACTTCTTCGATCAGCGCCTGCCCGCGAACCAATTCCGGATAGGCCTGCCCCATCTCGGCCACTAGCGCGGGTACAAGGCGATACATCAAAGGCTCTGACGCGCCCAGCAAATGTGCGTGCCGCATGGCGCGACGCATTATCCGGCGCAGCACATAACCGCGACCTTCGTTGGAAGGCAGAACGCCGTCCGCCATCAGGAAACTGGTCGACCGCAAATGATCCGCGATAACGCGGTGGCTCGCGGTATGATCCCCCTCCGCAGCCACACCAGTAAGTGACACAGAGGCACCGATCAGAGCTTTAAACGTGTCAGTATCGTAGTTGTTGTGCACACCCTGCATCACAGCTGCAATACGTTCGAGTCCCATACCAGTATCGATAGATGGCTTGGGCAAATTGCTGCGCGAACCAACCGCAGCCTGATCGAACTGCATGAAGACCAGGTTCCAGATCTCCACGAAACGATCGCCATCTTCATTAGGGCTGCCCGGAGGCCCACCTTCGATGTGATCGCCATGGTCGAAGAAAATTTCCGAGCACGGACCGCAAGGACCAGTATCACCCATTGACCAGAAATTGTCATTGGTGGGGATACGAATGATCCGATCTTCCGGAAGACCGGAAATCTTGCGCCACAGATCAAACGCTTCGTCATCCGTGTGATAAACAGTCGCAGTCAGCCTGTCGGGCGAAAGACCCCATTCCTTGGTGAGAAGTGTCCACGCATGATGGATCGCCTGTTCCTTGAAATAGTCACCGAAGGAAAAGTTGCCGAGCATCTCGAAGAAGGTGTGATGCCGCGCGGTATAGCCAACATTGTCGAGATCATTGTGCTTGCCACCCGCCCGCACACATTTTTGCGAGCTTGCTGCACGCAATGCCGGAGGCGCTTCAAGCCCGGTGAATGCATTCTTGAACGGCACCATCCCCGCATTGACGAACATGAGGGTCGGATCATTGTAAGGCACAAGCGGCGCGCTCGCGATCTCGGCGTGATCAGCAGCGGAGAAGTACTCAAGAAAAGAGCGGCGGATATCATTGGTCGACGTCATGCTTGGGCAGTTAAAGGCTAAGCCAGCCAGCGACAAGCCAGATAAAGCATTCAATCGCGTGTGGCCGTGACGATCCAGGCAGCTGCACCAAGTGCAACCTCATCTGCTGAAAGATGCTCTCTCACGAATCCCTCGAGTTTCATGCGGAATGATTGCTTTGCCATGTCATCCATCAGGGAGATCGCCCGTGCCGCCGGACCGATCCTGATGAAATAGCTTACCGCGTCGCTGACCGGATCTTCACCCGAACCAGCAATCATCTGGAAGTCAAACGGCACAATCGATACATTGCACCAACCAGCATCAGACAAAATTCCATGTACCCGCTCAGCATCCGCAAATGCGAAAGGCCCCGGTGCGTGGAGATCGGGCAACGAAACTCCACCGTCGACCAGTTTGCCAGCCAATCCGAAAAACGGATTTTCCTCTAACGAGCGAAAGCAGGAGAAAATCAAGTTGGCGCCAGGCGCAGATATTGCCCGCAGATTGGCGAAAGCGGCAACAGGTTGATCGAAGAACATGACCCCGTGTCGTGAAACCTGAAGGTCAAAACTCTCCCCATCGCCAGGCCGCCAGCTGGCCGCGTCCGCGAGTTCAAACCGCACATTCGGTATACCGGAGGAGCGTAGCCGTGCGACATCGATAAGGTCAGGTGAGATATCAACGCCCGTCACCCGCGCTTCCGGACGCGCCTGCGCCGCTACAAGCGACAGCTCTCCGGCCCCGCAACCGACATCGAGCAAATTCGCATATGGGCTTCCCGCAATTCTGCGCTCTAACTCGCTAGTTAGCATTCGGAAGCTTCGATCCGTGCGTTGCCACTCGCTTGCCCATGATTTGCCAACGCGGCCTTGCCATTCTTGAGTGTCGGAACTTGCCATAGATGTCTCCCACGTCAGTATCGGACCTGTCTGCTTACTACGCTATTGTATTGTCTCAACACGACAAAGTAACGCAAGGCATCCATAAGCAGTATACGGAAAAGCCGATGTGGGCCGCTCGAGGAGATGAGCTACGCACACCGGCTTTCCAGGTTTCCGGGAACGCAATCACGAGAGTTACTTGAACTCGGCGCGCCCGCTTGAAGATATGTGTCAGGCCTCCGCGTCAGGCCCTGCCATCATTTCCCCGGCGACTTCGTCGGTGCGGCCGCGAATAGCAGCTTCCAACTTGTCGCAAATTTCCGGGTTCTCCTTCAGATAGGTCTTGGCGTTCTCACGGCCCTGACCGATCCGGATACTGTCATAGGAGAACCAGCTACCTGACTTCTCGACTATACCGGCCTTCACACCAAGATCGAGAATCTCACCAATCTTGGAGATCCCTTCGCCATACATGATGTCGAACTCGACCTGTTTGAATGGAGGTGCAACCTTGTTTTTGACTACTTTTACGCGGGTGGTGTTGCCAACCACTTCATCGCGATCCTTGATCTGACCTGTGCGGCGAATGTCCAGGCGAACCGATGCGTAAAACTTCAGCGCATTGCCGCCAGTTGTGGTTTCAGGGTTACCATACATCACACCGATCTTCATGCGAAGCTGGTTGATAAAGATCACCATGCATTTCGAACGGTTAATCGAACCAGTAAGCTTGCGCAGGGACTGCGACATCAGGCGCGCTTGCAAGCCGACGTGGGTGTCACCCATTTCGCCTTCGATCTCAGCGCGCGGCACCAAAGCAGCCACCGAGTCCACCACCAATACGTCGATCGCGTTCGAGCGAACCAGCGTATCGGTGATCTCAAGTGCCTGCTCACCGGTGTCCGGCTGAGAAATAATAAGTTCGTCAATATCTACGCCTAAAGCCTTGGCATAAACCGGATCCAGCGCATGCTCTGCGTCGACAAAGGCAACAGTACCGCCATTCTTCTGCGCTTCTGCAAGAACATGGAGTGCCAGCGTGGTTTTGCCTGAACTTTCCGGACCGTAAACTTCGATGACACGGCCCTTAGGCAGGCCGCCAATACCAAGCGCGATATCCAGGCCCAACGAACCGGTCGAAATCGATTCGACGTTCATCGCTTCTTTGGAGCCCAGCTTCATTGCCGAACCTTTACCAAAGGCCCGATCAATCTGTGCAAGTGCAGCGTCTAACGCCTTCTGACGATCCACGGATGATTCCTTTTCAACCAGTTTCAGATTAGTCGCCATCGCATGGCCTCCCTTGCTTGCCTAGAGCTTTAAATCGGTTATCGACCGCCCTGTTGGAACAGTATGTACCTGATTTGTTCTTATAGAACAAGTAGGGAACTTAATTTTTTTCACCCGGGTGTTTTTGTTCGAATTGCTGGGCTTTTAGCGCTTAGACCCCTCGTACCAGAGGACGAACTTGCGTTCCTCCCCGGCGCCAAGACTGGTCTTAATGATATGCTCCCCATTACGAAGTTTTAATCCTCGTGTGCGGCGCACCTCGAGACTTGCGGAACTCCCGATCCCGAACCGAACCTGTGCGCTTTGCGAGCCGGAGTTCGTGACAACCGCGCGCAGTTCGCGCCAGCCGGCCTGGCCTTGACCCGATCTTTCGATCTCGCCTGTTCGACGACTATTTGCGCGCGGACCCTCGCATGACATCGGCAACCTTGTCGCCGATCTGCTGCACGCTGAATGGCTTTGGCAGAAAATACATCTTCGGGATGTCGATATCCTTGCGCAACTGCTCCTCGGCATAGCCCGACATGAACAGTACCGGCAGGTCCGGATGCGTTTCACGAATGACGCGCGCCATAGTTGGCCCGTCCATCCCAGGCATCACAACGTCACTCACAATCACATCGAACTCGCCGCCTGATGTGATCGCAGAAAGGCCGACCTCGCCATCATCACATGCGGTCACATCATATCCGGCGCGCGTGAGCGCACGTTCCGCAACTGCGCGCACCATGTCTTCGTCTTCAACCAGCAGGATGCGGCCTCCGCCGGACCACTCGCTCGATGGAACTTCGACCGGAGCTTCTGGCGCAGGCGCCATGGGCCCTTCGTGCACTGGCAGGTACATTGTGAAGCGCGCGCCGATCGTGCGCCCGCCAGTGCCTTTGACATTGTCCGCGAACAAAAACCCACCTGACTGCTTTACGATACCGTAAGCTGTCGAAAGCCCAAGCCCTGTGCCCTTGCCTTGCTCTTTGGTTGTAAAGAATGGCTCGAACAGCTTGGGCATCACCTCTTCCGGAATGCCGCCACCAGTGTCCTCAATAACCAGAACGGTATAGTTGGCCACGGGCAGGATTTCAGACCCCATCTGCTCGACCTCGCGCATGTTGACACGCTGCGTGGTAAGAGAGATTTTTCCAGTCCCTCCGCGGTGCATGTTGATCGCATCGCGCGCATTCACCGCCAGATTCATGATCACTTGCTCAAGTTGCTGCGGGTCAGCCCGCACCACACCCAGATCGCGGTCATGTTTGATGCTATACTTGATCTTTTCGCCTAACAGCCGGGTGATAAGCGGACCAACTTCGCTCACCACATCGGGCAATTGCAGTATCTCGGGCCGAAGGGTTTGTTGGCGAGAGAAGGCGAGCAACTGGCGCGTCAGGGAAGCTGCACGGTTGGAGTTTTGCTGGATCTGCTGGATATCATCATAATCGCTGTCGCCGGGCGTGTGGCGGAGCAGCATCAGATCACAGGTACCAATGATTGCGGTGAGCACATTGTTAAAGTCGTGCGCAACGCCGCCAGCGAGCTGACCCACGGCTTGCATCTTTGTCGCTTGTGCGACTTGCCGCTTGAGCTGTGTTTCCTGACTGGAATCGGTCAGGCTAAGCAAGACTGATGCATCACCCATCCCCCGAACGCCAGCCAGTCCCAATGAGACCGTATTATCAGGCGCGCTAGCGAGCCTGATTGCCATGTTCCCACTAGTTGATGGGCCTCGCCCATGGCGGCGCACCGCATCAGACAATGCCGCTTTGTCATCACGCACAACCAGATCGGTCGGGAATGCGGGTAGTCCCAGTTCATCGCGGTTGACGGCCCTTAGGAATGCCTGATTGCCGAATAAGAAACGGCCATCTCGATCCGTCATCGCCAAGCCAAGCGGCAATTGCCCAAGCAACCTTTCCAACTGGGCTGTACCTTGGGAAGAATTTTCCCATCCGCCGCCAATCCCGACTCCTGCATCGATGAGTAGCATCAGCGAAGGTACTTCGTCAGGACCTAGGGCTCGCTCGTCATTGGGATCATCCAGCGGAATATGAATGAGCGTCTGCGGCGTGCCGCTTCGTCCCTCTCGAGAGAAGAATATCCGGTCTCGATCATCCGAGCGCAGGAACGAAACGAAGTCTTGTCCAGCCAACGTAGTCTTCTCGTCCCCGGCGGCGCGGCGTGCAAAGCCGGCACTTGCATTTTTGATCGTCCCGTCGGGCGCGGTGATCGCCGCTTCAATCCCGGCCTTTGCCAGCATTCGCCCGAACGCACCGGTTACGTCATAACTTGCCAGCGGGTCGGCAATTTCGGTCTCGATCTTTCGGAAACGCCAAATCAGATGATCATCGCCGCGACCGACGCGTTGGGCTGTCACTTTCCATTGGCGTTCGATATCCAGCCCTTCCAGCCGATCCGAATGGGCAGATCCATCGCGCCATGCTTGACGGATCAAACGCAGCATTTCCTCTTGGCTTGCACGTGTCAGAGCAAGGTTTGGTGGCGCTGAATCCAACCCGAACCATTCGATGTAAGCCGAATTAGCACAAGTAAGACGATTGGCGCGGTCTGTTATCGCAACAGCTTCGCCTGGCTGTTCAATAGCAGCGACGGTGACGGACCAGTCGGGAATCCCAAGCGCTTCAGTTTCGGGCGCAGCTTGCATCCTCTGAAAGGCCAAACCGCCGGCAAGCAGGACGGCAAGCCCCAGCGCATAGGCCAGAACCAACAGTACTTCGCCCGTTGCGAACCATAGTACGGCAGTGCTCGCGATGAGCGCGAGAGTCAGGCCCAAGAAGAGCTTCAAACGCTGATCTCCGACCTGTTTCGAAAGCGCCCCCCGCGCGCCCTCCAGATATGTCATCCCTGTTGCGCTCCCAGCCGCTCATCCAGCCGTGCTTCCATCCGGCGCAATCGCTTCGTGCGACGGCGCGCAACCATCACGCGCCAAGTGCCGCCTGCGATCAGATAACCCATCGCAGCCGACACGACTGCAAGCACCACAAATCCGAATGCCGTTACACCCGCGAGCTGCCAGAACTCCGCAAGCCATGCGAACTGGTCGGCGGCCATACCTTCGGTTGCAACCCCGGTAGTCGCAGCATCAATCGCGAGCGTAAAATTGCCAACCCGATTGGCAATTACCAGCCAGAACGGGAGAGTGAACGGGTTCGTGACAAATGTGACCGCGGCCGCAAGCGGCATGTTTGCTCTGACAGGCAACGCCAGAAATGCAGCCAGGAAGATTTGTCCGATGGGCACGATAAATGCGGCAAACAGCCCAAGCGCGACGCCGCGCGGCACAGAACGGCGCGTAAAGCGCCACAACTCAGGCGACAAAAACCGATGCGCTATGGGAGCCAGATAGCGATTGCTGGCCAATTCTTCCCGATCTGGGAAGTGTGACTTCAGCTTATCTGCCAACCAGGTTTTTGAACGTGTCGCCATTTCGATTCCGTGTTCGCCTTGCGCTTCTGAACGCGTGTCCGCAAGTGCAGCGAGCCACGTAATTCGGCAAAGCGTTTACTCTTGTCGATATGGGTAGCAGAAACAGTCTGACAATATTGTGAATTCGCGACAGAACGCGCTTAGCTGTCTGCTCAGCCTTTTTCGCGCATCAATCGCGCCTTGTCGCGTTTCCAATCGCGGTCCTTGATATAGTCACGCTTGTCTTGCGCCTTGCGCCCTTTGCCCAGCGCCAGCTCTACCTTCGCGCGGCCAGTCTTGTTGAAGTACATCGACATCGGGATCAATGTCATGCCCTTGCGTTCGACCGCACCAAACAATTTGTTGATCTCACGCGCCGATAACAGCAGTTTTCGCGGACGCTTCGGCTCGTGGTTGAGGCGATTGCCGTGGCTGTATTCGGGAATGTTGGCGTTGATCAGCCAAACCTCACCATCGCGAACCTCAGCGTAGCTCTCGGCGATCGTCGCCTGACCCGCACGCAGAGCCTTCACTTCCGTGCCTTGAAGCGCCAAACCGGCTTCAAACTTATCCTCGATGGCATAGTCAAACTTCGCGCGACGATTGTAAGCGACGATATTGTGCTTGTCGAAGGTTTCAGGTTTCGGGCGAGCCATGGTGACGCCCATGTAGGCATTTGTGAGCAAATGCGAAAGGGTTGAGAGACAACCGATTATTCTTGCTTTGACGCGGGCTTCAGGGAAAGCGCTGCAAGAGAGGAGTCGACGGGTAATGGGCGAAGCAGAGCAGAACGAGTTCGAGATTGGCGGGCATCATGTCCCGGCATGTAGCTCCTCTGACATTTCCATACCGATCACTACCTTGGCGACTGGATATTCATCGATGTTGTCCGTTCGCGTTTTTCATGGTGCGGAGCCTGGTCCGACCGTATTCGTCAGCGGCGCTGTTCATGGTGACGAGATTGTCGGCACGGCTGTGATCCAGCATCTGGCGCAACAGATTGATCCCAGCAGGCTTTCCGGAACCGTTCTGCTCGTGCCGGCCACGAATATCTTCGGGTTTCTCAATCGGTCACGCTACCTGCCTGACAGGCGCGATCTCAACCGCTAGTTCCCGGGCAGCGGAAGCGGCTCGCTCGCTTCGCAGTTGGCTCAGGTTTTCTTCTCGGAAGTGGTACAACGCGCATCGCTCGGGATCGACATACATACCGCCGCTGTACACCGGTATAATCTGCCACAGATCCGTATCGACAAAGGAAACCCCCGCCTGGTCGAGCTGGCGATGGCATTTGGTGCGCCGGTGATCATCGAGAGCCCATTGCGCGAAGGTTCCTTGCGATCCAAAGCCAAGGAAGAAGGCGTGGATATGCTTCTACTTGAGGCGGGTGAAGCGCTGAGGTTTGACAATCTATCAATCCAAACGGGGGTAGCCGGAGTTTTGAGAGTTCTGGCCCATCTGGGAATGATCGACGCCGATGATCGGCTCGCAGGGGTCAGTGTGCCCGCCCGTTCGAACAAGTCCACCTGGGTCCGGTCGACACGCGGCGGCGTAGCGCATCCCGCGAAAACTTCAGGCGATCCGGTACGCAAGGGGGGCTTGCTCGCAACTGTCGCAGGGCTGTTGGGAGAAGAACCAGAGGCCGTCATAAGTCCAATCGACGGAATCATTATCGGACACGCGACTCTGCCAGTGGTGCATCAGGGAGACGCGCTGTTCCATATCGCAGAAGTGTCCCACCCGGAGCAAGTCGGTGCTCAGATAGACTCGATTAAAGAAGCGATCCGCGCGAGCGAACCGGAAGGTCTGGCTGAAGTTCTGCTCGACGAAGACGAAGTGCTCTAGATCAATCCGGCGATTTCCAGCGCTTCATCGACCTGCCGCTTGGCCTCATCCGAGCATTCCACCAATGGCAGGCGCACGGTCGGCTCAACCCAGTCGTGCACGCGGCTGAGCGCATACTTCACTGGCGCCGGCGAAGCATCGCTGAACATTGCATAATGCAGCGGGAACAGCTTGTCGTTCAGCTCGCGCGCGCGCTTCAATTCATTGGCTGCAATCGCTTCATGAAACTCCACGCACAGCGCCGGGGCAACATTGGCGGTCACCGAAATCGCACCTTTGCCGCCAGCAGCCGAATGCGGCAGCCACAGTTCGTCATTGCCTGAAAGCTGACAGAATTCGCGCCCGATGCCCATGCGGTGATCAGCGACTCGAGACAGGTCTCCACTCGCATCCTTGATCGCCACGATCCGCTCCGGGTATTTGCGCACCAGTTCGACCACCGTTTCATCTTCGATATCTGTCACGGTGCGGCCCGGCACATTGTAAAGAACAATCGGCAAGTCGCTGTTTTCCGAAAGAAAGCTGAAATGGGCAATCAGCCCGCGTTGGCTCGGGCGATTATAGTAAGGCGCAACGCAAAGCCCCGCGGCAGCGCCGGCCTTCTTGGAAAAATTCATATGCAGCAACGCGTTGCGCGTATCATTCGATCCGCAGCCGGCGATAATCGGAACACGGCCCGCTGCTTGCTCTATGCAAACTTCGATCACCCGGTGATGCTCTGCATTCGAAAGAGTCGATGCTTCACCGGTTGTTCCGCATGGCACCAATGCCGAGCTGCCGTGCTCGATTTGCCAATCGACCAGGCGGCGAAAGGCCCCTTCATCAAATTGTCCACCGCGAAATGGTGTAACCAGAGCCGGTATTGAGCCAGAGAACATTGATTTCAGACCTTTCTTGATGGCATAATGCAATTGAGGGGAAATCTTAGCGCCGTGAGCTTTTCCAAGCAGTTCACAGCCTGATAAGGAGCGCACTGGCAAGATGTCCAGCATGCAAAACACCTCGAGCCGAAAATTCGGTATGAAATACCTTGTCGCGACAGTCCTTCTCGGCACGACCGGGCTGGCCATGGGGGCGCCTGCAGCAACGCAGAACGCCAGTGCATCAGACATGGCACGCGCGCAAATGGTGGCGCAGCAGCCAACCCGCATGGAGCAAGTCATCAACCGTTGGGAATATCTCAACGAGAATGATGATCTGGATTTTGATGCCTATTCCGGCTTCCTGCTTGCCTATCCCGATTTTCCGCGCACAGCCCGCTTGCAAATACGCGCCGAGAATGTGCTGGACAGCACAGCCGCGTCTTCGGAACAGCTGGTCGCCTATTTCGATGCGCACCCACCGCTAACCAATACCGGGCGTGCGCGCTACGCTCTGGCGCTCAACACTCTACGACGCCCTGAAGCCGCCGAAATGGCGCGTGCTGCCTGGCGCGGTGGGCCAATGAAGGAAACCACCGAAGCCTACCTTCTCGGCCTGTTTGCAGGGCAATTTACACAGGCCGACAATGACGCTCGGATGGAAGCGTTGCTGTGGGAAGGTGATGCTGATGGCGCAGTTCGCCATATGCTCATGACGTCTCTCGACAAGCGTGACCTGTTTGGCAAACGCCTCGCCCTGGTGCAGGATAAACTTCCGCAAGACGAAGGGCTGGCAATTCCGCGCACCGCGCTCGACAATCCGGGCACGGTGTACAACCTTGTACGCTACTACCGTGAAAACCGGCAGATGAACCAGGCGATCAATATTCTGACTAATCGCCCGCAAGCGACTTCATTGCCGTTTGAAGAATCTGACATGATCAATGAGATGCTGATTGCTGCAGAGGGCGCCGGTGCACGCCGTGCGGTCCAGATTGCCGCATCGGCGGATGACCTTTTTGCCCCAAACACCGACATTAGCGAGGGGTCGTTCCGTCTTCGTGACAAATACACCGATCTGATGTGGCTGGGTGGCACACAAGCTCTGTGGGATTTGGGTGACGGCGCAGCCGCTGCCCCTCTGTTCTATCGTTATGGCGCAGCAGCAAAGACTCCGCTGACGCGGGCCAAGGGATTCTACTGGGCGGGCAGAGCGTCGAGCCAGGCAGGCAACGCAGGCGAAGCAACCCGCTACTACGAAATGGCCGGGCAATATGCCGATCAGTATTATGGCCAGCTTGCGCTGAGCGCTTTGAACAAGCCGGTGCCAGAATTCGCGCAGCTTCCCGAACTTGAAGTCAGCGACGAGCAGCGCCGTGAGTTTCGTGCGAAACCGCTTGCGCAGGCGCTGCGTACACTTGCTTCCTCACGCCGCGACTGGCGCACAGAACGCGCATTCTTTGAAGCGCTGGCCGACAAGGCGAGAACTCCCGAAGATATGGTCTTGCTGTCCGAGCTATCGCAAGAGCTGTTGATGGATGAATTCGCTGTCGTGGCTGGCGCAACAGCGCCGGAGCATGGCCTGACAGGGTTTGAAAGGTTCGCGCATCCGACAGTACGCGTGCCATCAACTTCAAACTGGACCATGGCACATGCGATCATGCGCCAGGAAAGTGAGTTCGACCAGAACCGCGTCAGCCATGCCGGCGCACGCGGGATGATGCAGCTGATGCCGGGCACAGCGCGTGAGCAGGCGGGCAAGCTGGGCGTCAATTACATGTCAGCCAGCCTGACCGATGACACACAATACAACATTCGCCTGGGCGATGCATATTTCCGCCGGATGCTGGACTATTACGGCGGGTCATACCCGCTTGCGCTGGGTGCCTACAACGCGGGCCCGGGTCGCGTAAACCAGTGGCTGCGCCTGAACGGTGATCCGCGGACCGGGGCTATCGATTACGTCACCTGGATCGAGAAGATCCCGGCCAATTTCGAGACACGCTATTACATTATGCGCGTTCTCGGTAACGCAGTGGCATATGACAATATGCACCCCGATCGCGCGCCTGGCGGCCAACCGCGGCACATCGATTACTTCCTTCGTAGCTAGCGACCGATGAAACCAATCGGTGATCCGATCACGCCGTCAGGGATGGCGGCGCTAAAAGAGCGATATCACCATCTGCTGGGGACTGAACGTCCTGAAATCGTAGAGATCGTCAGCTGGGCGGCGGGCAATGGTGACCGCAGCGAAAACGGCGATTATCTCTATGGCCGCAAACGCATGCGCGAGATCGACCGCGAACTGAGCCATCTCTCGCGCCGTATGAAAAAGCTGCGTGTTGTCGATCCCAGCGAGCAACCCGATCAATCGCGGGTGTTTTTTGGTGCCACTGTCGAGCTGGCCGATGAAAACGACAATCGCAAAACCGTTACACTGGTCGGCGATGACGAGCAGGATGCGGGCAATGGCCGGATTGGCTGGAATTCGCCCATGGCCAAGGCCTTGCGCGGCGCATCAATCGGGGATTTGCGAACAGTCAGGCTTCCCACTGGGCTGAAGGAATGGGAAGTTTTGGCGATTAGCTATGATTAGATCGCTCGCTCCTGTTCTGGCCATTCTGGCCGTTGCCTCGCCGTTCGCAGCCAAAGACAGCCTAGGCGTGTTTTCTGATTGGGCAGCGTTTCGCGATCTCGAGGCACCAAGATGCTATGCGATCACCGCAGCCGAACCGGTTGGCCCACGTACAGATGCCGCGCGCGACTATGAGCCCTATGCAAGTGTCGGCACCTGGCCCCTGCGCAAGGTCCGCAATCAACTGCATTTGCGGCTATCTCGCGAGATGACGCAGGGCGCTTCGATCAGCCTGCGCGTCGGCGGGCGCAGCTTCGCTTTGACCGGCGGTGGCGGCGATGCATGGGCCGCAGATCAAGCAATGGATGCGGCGATCATTGGTGCCATGCGTTCCGCCGACACCATGCGCGTTACGTCGACTTCCAAGTCAGGCCGGCGTTTCACAGACACCTATCAGCTGTCTGGCGCAGCGACCGCAATTGATGCCGCCACGCTAGGCTGCGCGCCTGCGGCCTTGAACGAAGCGCGCCGCAGCTAGCCAAACGGTCAAACCGGCCCTATATGCGCGGCCTCCATGGCAGACACTGCACTCATGAGTATACCGGGACAGATTGATCCCGTGCCCGCGCCGCGTGACGTCACGCCGCGCGCCGACGGTCGTATCGATCTGATGGGTTTGCCAAAAGAACGCATCCAGGAACTCTTCGCGGAAGCTGGCTTGGACGCCAAGCAGGCCAAACTGCGCAGCAAGCAGGTGTTCCACTGGATCTATCACCGAGGCGTTGGCGAGTTCGCGGATATGACTGATATCGCGAAAACCATGCGCCCGTGGCTGACAGAGCGGTTTGTGATCGCCCGACCCGATGTGGTCGAGGCGCAGCATTCGACCGACGGAACGCGCAAATGGCTGCTCAAGACCGCTGATGGTCACGAATACGAAATGGTCTTCATCCCTGATGCCGATCGCGGAACTCTGTGTGTTTCCAGCCAGGTTGGCTGCACCTTGAATTGCACTTTCTGCCACACTGGTACGATGAAGTTGGTTCGCAATCTGACACCGGGCGAAATCGTAGGGCAAGTGATGCTCGCACGCGACGCGCTGGGGGAATGGCCCAAAGGCTCGATGGCCGGCCTTGATGGCGCTGAAGACAGCAGCGAATATCGCGCCGATGGCCGCCTGCTGACCAACATCGTGATGATGGGCATGGGCGAACCGCTGTATAATTTCGACAATGTCAAAGCTGCACTGAAGCTGGTGATGGATGGCGGAGGTCTTGCGCTGTCACGCCGGCGGATAACGCTTTCCACAAGCGGTGTTGTGCCGATGATGGAGAAGTGCGGCGAAGAAATCGGCGTGAACCTGGCGGTTTCACTCCACGCGGTGACCAAGGAAATCCGCGACGAAATCGTGCCGCTCAACAAGAAATACGGCATTGAAGAGCTGCTCGCGGCTTGTGCCGCCTATCCGGGTGCCAGCAATGCACGCCGGATTACATTCGAATATGTGATGCTGAAGGACAAGAATGACAGCGACGAGCACGCGCATGAGCTCGTCCGGCTGATCAAGGAATATGATCTTCCCGCCAAAGTGAACCTGATCCCGTTCAATCCATGGCCGGGATCAGCCTATGAATGCTCTACGCCGGAACGGATCAAGAGCTTCTCCAACATCGTGTTCGAGGCCGGGGTCAGCGCGCCGGTACGCACACCGCGTGGCCGCGATATCGATGCGGCCTGCGGTCAACTCAAAACGGCTGCGGAAAAGAAGAGCCGCGCCGAGCGTGACCGCGAAGCTGCCGCGGCCGCTGCGCAAGCGTGAGTTTCAACTACACTGAATTTCGTCGCAATTGAGGCTCGCTTAATTCCTAATACCGCGGAAACCGCCCGCGTTCATGCAAGGTTTTGATCGCGATCTGCATATGCTGCGCATGAAATTATCTTGGGAGGTACCCAAATGAAGAAGCTCGCTTTGGCAATCGCCGCCGCCACTTTGACAATTCCTGCGGCACCAGCGCTGGCTGATCCGCCCGCGCATGCCCCCGCGCATGGCAAGCGCGCGAAAGACCATGCCGCTATCTACGATGCCAATGGTTATTACATCTCGCCGCGCCGGATCTCTCGGGATTCACGCATATGGCGCGGCCGCGACGGGAAATATTACTGCAAGCGGGATAACGGCACGACCGGCCTGGTGATCGGTGCTAGTGTTGGCGCATTGGCTGGTCACGAGCTTGCCGGTGACGGTGACAAGACGCTGGGAGTTTTGCTCGGCGCGGCGCTTGGTGGCGTGCTAGGCCGCGCCATTGATCGCGGCGATCTGCAGTGCCGCTGATCAGAAGATAACATTGCTAAAGATTCGGTACCGGGCCGTCTCTCATCTTAAGAGGCGGCCCTTTTCTTTACCTAAGCGATCGGTTGCAGCGCCCCACCCTGCGCAACCATCGCACAGCGCCCCCCGATCCAGATACTTCCATCTGTTTCCTGTCTGCAATCGACCAGACCGTCCGCACCGGTCTCGCGCCCCTGCGCAGCGCGGTAACTGCCTCGCGCCAGCCCGCTGCCGAACAAATGCATCGCCACGCCCGCGTTGAAACTGCCGGTCACGGGGTCCTCTACAAAACGACCCGCGGCGTTGACGAAGAATGCGCGCAATTCCCAATCCGCATCCGCACCTTCCTCGCATGGCCCGGCTAGCCCGATGTCGGTTCCCAACGGCGCTTTCGATACCGGATCCGCTGCCAAAACATCTGCCGCGCTTGAGAGCCTGAGCAATTGCCATTGCGGGCCATTTTGAACATGCACCGCTTCGACAACAGCATCTGGGTCAACCCCTGTCAGCTTGATCGCATTGTCGCGCTCTTCGGCAGTCAGATCGCCTTGCTTGGTAAACGGCGGCGCCTTGAATGCCAGTTGAGTTCCGTTTCGACGAACTTCGACAAGCCCCACCCCGCATTCCTGTATCACCACCCCGTCTTGCTGTGGCGATCCGCCCGCCTCGAGCCAAGCGTAACAGCTTCCCAATGTGGGGTGGCCGGCAAACGGCAGTTCGCCGCCCGGATAGAATATCCGCACACGATAATCGACCGCAGAATCGCTAGGTGGCAACAGAAAGGTCGTCTCGGAAAACCCCAACCATTGTGTAAGCGCCAGCATCTGATCTGCTGACAAGTCGCCCGCACCATGAACCACCGCCAACCGATTGCCGCTGAGCGGGCCGGATCCGAATACATCCACCAGATCAATTTTCATCGCGTTTCTCCAACCTTCGCACGCTCTCTAGCCAAGTTGACGCATTTCTGCTGAATAGATTTGATGTCCAGGCCAGCAATTCTCGTTACCGGCGGAGCAGCGCGTATCGGCGCAAGCATCGTTCAGGCATTTGCGAATGCAGGCTGGCACTGTGTGATCCACTATCGCGGCTCTGACGAGGAAGCGCGCGCACTGGCAAATACATTGTCTTCAGCCGAGATTGTCCGATGCGATCTGCTAGACGGGGATGCGGCAGTCGCAATGATGCACGAGCTTGCGGGCAAGCTGACCGACTGGCGCGTGCTGGTCAACAATGCTTCGGTATTTTCATATGACGATGCAACCAAACTTGATCCCGCAACGAACAAGTATGCGATGCAGGTCAACGCAGAAACTCCCACGCGCATGGCGCAAGCATTCCTGGCGGCAGCGCGAAGCGGCGCCGGGCGCACTGTAATCCACGTCACAGATCAGAAGCTCGAGAATACCAATCCGGACTTCTTCAGTTACACCATGAGCAAACATGCGCTCGCATCGACGATCAAAATGCTGGCAAAGGACACGACCGATCCCGATGACCGCGTGTACGGCATCGCTCCAGGTGCGATACTGCCTAGTCACGACCAATCACCCGACGAAATCGAAATCTCGCATCGCTTGAATCCACTTGGCCGCAAGACTGGCCCGGATGAAATTGCCGATGCTGCACTTATGCTGTCACGCGGTCATGTTCGCAGCGGCGAGTCCATCTTTGTCGATAGCGGGCAGCATCTGCTCGATCAGGATCGCGATGTGATCTATCTCGCTCGCGAAATGGCTGAGGGAACCGCACGATGAAAAAGAAGCACTCCCTGCTCACGCGTATCTGGCACTGGCTCAATACGCTATGTGTGATTGTGTTGTTTATGAGCGGTGTCGGCATCTCCAACGCGCACAGATACCTCTATTGGGGTGATGCGGGGTCGCAACCGTCAGAGGCGTGGACCGCAGTCATCCGGTTCCCGGATTGGGCGACACTTCCGCAGCGCTATGATCTGGCCGAATCGCGCGATTGGCACGTGCTGTTTTCATGGCCTTTTGCCGTCGGATTGCTAGTGTTCTGGATCGCGATGCTGATCGGCGGGCATTTCTGGCGTGACCTGCGAACACGCCAGGAAGAATGGAAACCAGCTGCAATATGGGCTGATGTTGTCAAACACGCGAAGCTCGATTTCACCCATGTTGGCGCGAAATACAGCTTTCTGCAAAAGCTGACTTACGGGATCGTACTGGGTGTCTTGCTGCCCGTTATGGTTTTCACCGGCCTTGCAATCAGCCCCGGTTTCGAGCCGGCCGCGCCGTGGCTGGTGGATATGTTCGGGGGGCGGCAAAGCGCCCGGTCGATCCACTTTCTTGCTGCTTGGGCGCTGTTCGCATTCTTCGTCATTCACATCCTGCTCGTGCTGCTTTCCGGCCCTGCGAAGCAAATGCGCGACATGATCACCGGAGGCGTGGATGAAACGTAGAACAGCCCTCGTTGGCCTTGGTGCGTTATTCGCCGGGGCATGCTCGAAAATCTCTGAAAGCCGTGCGGGCCAATCGCTGTTCGACATGGCGGAAAACTGGCATTTGAAGGCGCATCGCGCGCTGGCAAACCGTCAGGCTCTTGCTCCTGAATTTGCCAAGTCCGATATTTCTCCGGTCTTTAAGGGCAATGGTTCGATAACGGTCGACAGTGACATCTATCGCGATCAGCTGAGCAAAGGCTTCCCCGATTGGCGTCTGCGGATCGGCGGATTGGTCAAGAACGAGATGTCATTCTCGCTCGAAAACCTTCGCACCCTGCCCCAGCGGACACAGATTACCCGGCACGATTGTGTCGAAGGTTGGAGTGCGATCGGGGAATGGACCGGGCCGCAGCTATCGTTGCTGCTTGACGCAGCCGAAGTGCTTCCGGCAGCCAACTTCATTGTCTTCTATTGCGCGGATATTCTCTACGGCAAGCGCTATTACGAGAGCGTCGATATGGTCGATGCCTACCATCCGCAGACAATCGTGGCGCATGCACTCAATGGCGAGCCGCTACCGGAAAAGAACGGCGCTCCGTTGCGGATGCGCATTGAACGTCAACTTGGCTACAAGCATCCCAAGTATCTTACCGGCATCGAAGCGGTAGCCAGCCTTGACGATATCGAAGGCGGCAAAGGCGGCTTCTGGGAAGATAACTACGGATATCAGTGGTATGCGGGGATGTGATTGATCCCTATTTGGCGGGCTTCCGTCCGAGATAGTGCTCAATCACTAGCGGTGCGCGCATCATTTCATCCGGCGTGGCGGACAAGGTCCAGTTCCACCTGATGGACTACCGCGATGTTACAGGCGAATTTGACCGGATCTCATCCGTTGGCCTCCTCGAGCATGTCGGCACAATCCACTACCCGCAATTCTTCGAACACACACACAGGCTGCTGAAGCCCGGCGGCGTGATGATTAGCCATTGCTGCGGCCGCGCTGGCAAGCCTGGCTTCACCGATGCCTGGACGCGCAAATACATCTTTCCTGGCGGCTACATTCCGGCACTGTCCGAACTTGTCTCTGAAAGCGAGAAGGCCGGCTGGCAGATTATGGATGTGGAGGCGATGCGCTTCCACTACTCCTACACGCTTGAGGAACGGTACAAACGCACCGTCATGCACCGCGAGGAAATCACGGAGATGTATGACGAGACGTTTTACCGCATGTGGTTGTTCTACCTCGCCGGCGCAGAGCAAAGCTTCCGTAATGGCATGATGGTGAACTGGCAAATCCAGTATGTGAAAGATCGCGCAGCGGTGCCGATGACCCGCGAGTATATAGTCGAGGAGTCGGCCCGCTTGCGCGAGAAAGGCGAAGTACCCAAATGGCGCTTCGATCCGGAGTTAAAGGAAGCGGCAGAGTAGCCACCCTCACCCCTTTGGCGGGCGCGGAAACAGCTTTGGCGTGTTCTTGCGATAATTCTGATAATCCGGATCATCCCCCCAGCGTTCTTTGGCGATGCCATCGAGCAGGTTGATCCCGCTCACCCGCGTCAGCAGCAGGAAGACGAAAATGGGCGATATCACCGCCAGCCATGACCAGCCTGAAAGCAGCGGCATCGCAATCACAAGAATGCCGGTCCACATCGTGATCTCTCCGAAATAGTTCGGATGTTGAGACCATGCCCACAGGCCGCTCTGGATGAATTTGCCCTTGTTCGCCGGATCTTTCTTGAACTGCCGTTTCTGGTTATCCGCGACCAATTCAAAGCCGAATCCGATCACCCAGATCGCTGCGCCCACCCAGAAGAATAGTCCCAGCGGCGCGCTTTCTTGCGCTGTGATAATAACCAGTGCTGCGGACGCGGTGAAGATCACCCACACCGCTTGCAATGTCCATGCAACCAGGAAACGCGGCGGATTTACCTTGATCTTCTCGAACCGTTCATCCGCACCACCTGCGGCATGAATGCGTGTAAACAGGAAGCTGCCCAGCCGGATAGTCCAGATACCTACCATCGCTGCCACCACCATCGCGCGCGCGTCCAGCGGCGCCGAATTATACGCCGCCACCGCGATGACAGAGAGATAGGTCAGCGCGCCGACCGTGTCATAATAGGTATCCTTCTGCGCCAAAGCCGAGGGGATGAACGCCAGCCAGTTCACCGCAAAGGCCACCATGGCGCACACGAAAACCGCTGAATGTACACCCATCGACACGCTGTTTGCGCCCGCAAGGTAGGCAAAACTTGCCCCCAGAATTGTCGCGAAGACGACAACCGTCAAACTTTTCGCAGCACCTTTGAATGTCATTATCTGCTCCCCCGAAAATTGCTTTGTCCTGGAACGAGTAGCAATACAAATCGATCCGGCAAAGATGTAGGCGATTAACAAGCCGCAGCTTGAAACGCCAAACTCGGCTTGGGATGGGGATTGCGCCTTGTTCAACGGGCTGCGGAACTATAGGCCGGACCCTGCATCAAGGGAGACAGCAAAATGGGACAGCTAAGCATCACAATCGGAAGGGTTCTGCTGGGGCTATATTTCCTGATGCCGGGTTTGATGAAGATCGCAGGACCCGCCGAAACCATCGCCTATATGGAAAGCCACGCGATCCCCTTTGCTGCGCCGCTGATGTGGTTTTCTGCCTCCATAAACATATTGGGCGGGCTGGCGCTGATCGCGGGTCGGCATGTCCGCCTGGTCGCCTATGGCTTCGTAATCTATGTTTTGCTGGTCAATTTCATGCTGCACGATTTCTGGACAATGGGTCCGGATATGGTCGAGCGCGAAACACAGAATTTCTTCAAGAATTTGGGAATTCTTGCCGGACTGCTGGTGCTGGCAGGCACGGCAACAGTCAGGCCACTATCGATAGCGGGTTGGTGGCTAAGCGACAAATCTGTCTAGGGCTAAGCGCCGCAACCACGCGAAATATTGAGAAGCCATGACATCTGTTCAGCAATGCGAACCCTGCAAGCATTGCCGCGATCAATTCGCTTGAAATATTTTGAGACTGCTGCGCACACTCATACGCATGAGACTTCGGCAGTGGGAATGGTAGCGGAGGAGGGACTCGAACCCCCGACACATGGATTATGATTCCACTGCTCTAACCACCTGAGCTACTCCGCCCCGAAAGGCATGCCGGAAACGAAATCAACCGCTCGGCAGGCGGCGCATTTAGGGCGCGTGTCGCCCTTGGTCAACCGCTATTGCCCGCGAAATGCGCAGCGTTTGACTGCATCCCATGGACCGCCACGATAGATGTGCAGCTCAATCGCGGGAAAGTGGAAGCTGCGCGGCTCGATCTGCGCCTTCAATTCGGCTTGAAGAGCCCGCGCTTCTTCCTTGCTGACCTTGTTCTGGATCGTGATATGCGGCCGTGGTTCATACAGATCCTGAGCAGTCAGCGCGCCATGGAAATGCTCAGCAATGAATGCACGGATTTCCAGCAATTCCTCGCTCTGGAGAGCGATCGCAGTCCCCTTCCCCAGATCCATTACGCCAGTCACGCGGCCAAGGGGTGGCGCAAACTCCGCCGCAACTCGAGGTAGAAAATCCTTCAGTTCTTCGAACAGGGACGGCGCGAACGAGTGAAACATGGTGACATGGGCATGGAGCTTGTTGCGATGTGCGGGATAGTGCGCGCGGCGCAGGCCCTCAGCCCAGCTTTGAATATCTTGCGGCAAGGCGGCGGTGACAATGAACGGTTGCGACATAAACCTTGCGCCTAGCGCACCCTAGATCCCGTTCTCTTCGCGAAAGCGCCGCCATTTGGCCACGTTGCGATTATGCTCTTCCAATGTGTCCGCAAAAACGTGACCGCCGCTGCCATCTGCCACATAAAACAGCGCACTCGTTTCTTCGGGATTGAGCGCGGCCTTGATTGCAGCCCGGCTCGGATTGGTGATGGGGCCAATTGGAAGGCCGAAAATCGCCCGCGTGTTGTAAGGATTGGGATCGCGCAGCTCGGATACCCGAATCATGCGGCCCAGCGGTTTTCCTTTGGTAATCGGATAGATCGTCGTCGCATCAGCGCCCAATTGCATGCCGATCCGAATACGATTGGACATAACGCCCGATACCTTGCCGAGTTCATCTTTCGCCTGCGTTTCCTTCTCGATGATCGAGGCAAGGATCACCGCTTCAGCTTTCGATGTAACTGCGGCATCGGCGCTGCGCTCTTCCCACGCCTGGTCGAGATAGTCAGTCATTGCGCTTTGCATCCGTGCCAGCACGGCCGAACGCGCTTCGCCGCGCTCGAAATCATAAGTGTCAGGCAGCACCGATCCCTCAGGCGGGATTTCAATCTCTCCGGTCAGAAGTTCGTGCGCCATCAACCGCTCGAACACCATGATCGAGGGCATGCCTTCCGGAATTGTGATGAAGCGCCGGATCACATCGCCGTTCTGGAACGCGCGGAGGATGTCCGCCTGACTCATATCAGCGGTAAGTTCGAATTCACCTGCCTGGATTGCGTCGCCGCCACCAAACAGTTTGGCATTCAACAAGAAACCATCAGCTGAGCTGATCAAGCCTTGCTCCTCCATCCTGTTCGCGACCGCAGTCAGCGAGGATCCAGCCGGAATCGCAAACACCGTGTCTTCTTCAATGGTCGCTTCGCCCATGACAGAACCGATGACGAGCCATCCTGCGATCAAAAGCGCCATCAGGGCCGCAACAAGGCAGCCGAGCTTTTTCACGTCAGTCCTCTACCTGCTTCATAATCAGCGACGCGTTAGTACCGCCAAAGCCGAAGCTGTTATTCAGCGCTGCACGCACCTGACGCTTTTTCGCTTGATGCGGGACCAAGTCTACACCTTCGGTGCCTTCATCCGGATTGTCCAGATTGAGCGTCGGTGGCACAATCTGGTCGCGGATCGCAAGGATACAGAATACCGCTTCAACAGCGCCTGCACCGCCCAGCAGGTGACCGATGGCCGACTTAGTCGAGCTCATCGATGCTCCGCCCAGATCATCGCCCAATACGCGTTTCACCGCGCCCAACTCAATCGTATCGGCCATGGTCGATGTGCCATGCGCATTGACGTAATCGATGTCTGCCGAGGTAAGGCCAGCCTTGCGCAATGCCATTTCCATCGCGAGCTGCGCGCCCTTGCCCTCTGGGTGCGGTGCTGTGACGTGATAGGCATCACCCGAAAGGCCATAGCCGACCACTTCGGCGTAGATCTTCGCGCCGCGCGCCTTGGCGTGTTCATACTCTTCGAGCACAACCACACCCGCGCCTTCGCCCATCACAAACCCATCGCGATCCTTGTCGTATGGGCGGCTCGCCTCGGTCGGGCGGTCATTCATGCTCATGTTGAGTGCGCGTGCTTGCGCAAAACCTGCAACACCCAGCGGATTGATCGTGCTTTCCGCGCCGCCGGCCAGCATAATATCGGCATCGCCATCTTTGATCATGCGGGCTGCGTCGCCAATCGAGTGAGCGCCGGTTGAACAGGCGGTCACCACCGCGTGGTTCGGGCCCATCAGCCCGTATTTGATCGAAACCTGCCCGCTGATCAGGTTGATCAAGCGTCCATGGACAAAGTGCGGGCTCACACGGCCTGGGCCGCGTTCTTTCAGGACGATCGATTCGCTTTCAATACCCGGCAATCCACCGATGCCTGAACCGATCGAGCAGCCGGTGCGCATCTTGAGATCGTCATCCATCTCGGTCAGGCCTGCATCTTCCAGCGCCTGTCCTGCTGCATCGATCCCATAAACGATGAAAGGATCGACCTGACGCTGGACCTTGTGATCAACGCGTTTGTTCGGATCGAAACCGTCCGGATGATCCGCCGGCTTCACTTCGCAGGCGATCTGGCACTTCTGGTCAGACGCATCGAAACGCGTAATCGGCCCCGCCCCGCTCTTGCCAGCGATGAGATTGCTCCAGCTGGTCTCCACATCGCCGCCCAATGGGGTAATGAGGCCAAGACCGGTAACGACGACACGACGCATCGAATTCTCCGTACTTCAGCGAAACGCTGACAATTCAGTAGACCAGATAGCAACAGGCTCAACCCCTAGGGGGCCGAGCCTGTCAATAACCCGCTAAAACGTGGCCAAAGCCGCGCCGTGGCGGGGCAAAGACGAAAAGGCCTTAGCCCTTGTTGTCTTCGATGAATTTGGTTGCGTCACCAACGGTGCTGATTTTCTCAGCAGCGTCGTCAGGGATTTCAACGCCGAATTCTTCTTCGAACGCCATAACCAGTTCAACGATGTCCAGGCTGTCTGCGCCCAGATCGTCAATGAAGCTGGCTTCCTGAGTAACCTTGTCGCCTTCGACGCCAAGATGCTCGACAACAATTTTCTGCACGCGGTCGGCAGTATCGCTCATAGTGATCCCTCTGCTTATGGGGTTTAGAATTGGCTTTCGCCCTAATGAACAGCGCTGAATAGCGCAAGGGCTGTTCGCAATAGATGGTGGGACTAGGCCGACCTGTCAAACAGGCATAGCTATTCAATTGACGCATCTTGCGGGCTTGCAGAGGCTAGCGCGACCGCTGGCAGACTTAGCGATGCCAATTGTTCGCGCGCCAGAAACCGACTGTCCACACGTGCCATCCCGTTGCGAAAACGGTCTTTGTCGGATGCAAGCATCAATTGGCCATACGCTTCAGCGGCGAGTTCCAGCTGGCCGTCAGCCTCGCGGCAAAGAGCAGCATTGTAGAGCGCGGAACGCTGGTATGGATTGCGAGAGAGGATATCTTCAAACGCGATGCATGCGCCGACCGGATCGGTCTTGGTCAGCTTGATGGCATTCTTGAAAGCTCGGCGGTCACCGCGCTCCAGCCCGCTGCGGCTTTCCAGGATGCGAATCCGGTCAAAACGCTGCTTCGGCGCAAGGTCCAGTCGCACTGCCCGCGCAAAGCGCGATATCATCGGTTCGATTATCGCTTCGGCTGATGGGATATAGGAGCTATCCGCGCAGTAACGTTCTGAATTTACGAAGCTATCCTGACGCTGATAAAGCGCGCCCTCATCTGAGAACAGTGCTACATCAGGCCGGAACTCGACATGTAGGCGTCGGCACTCATAGACGTCCGTGACGCTTTCAACGCACTCTTTCTCGCCGACTTCATGTTTGATCTTGCGCACACAGCGGGTGCGCTCAATCTCTCCATCCGAAGCGTCGTAAACGCGTGAATTGGCAAAGCCGCGCAGCTCTGCATGGCCGGGTTCTGATCCTTCATTGTCGAAAGACGAAGGCACAATGCGAAAGTATTGCTCGCCATAGATTCGCGCCGAGCCAAGTTGATCCGCAAGCGCGTTTTCCAATGCGATTCCTTCACGGCCGCGAATTGGCTCGATGGATATCTGCGTCACGCCACGCCCGCCATCAGTTCGCGCTGCATACACGCCCTCAACGGCCAGCTGCTCTGCCCGCACTGCACCGCTTGACACAGCACAGGCCGCCGCCAGCGAGAGAACCCATTTCGAAAACGCCATCACTCTTCCCCTTAGAAGGTCGAAGAGGTGATTTTATTCAGATAAATAAAACCTAAGCTGAACAAGTGGGCTGTGGATCGCTTATTTCTGTTCCTTGGGCGGCTCAATCACACGCAAATGCAATTCACGCAGCGACTTCGGTTCTGCGGGGCTTGGCGCACCCATCAGCAGGTCTTCCGCCTTCTGGTTCATCGGGAACAGCGTGATCTCGCGCAAATTCTGCGCGCCGCAAAGCAGCATCACGATCCGATCGACGCCCGCAGCCATCCCGCCATGCGGCGGCGCGCCATACTGGAACGCGCGGTACATACCGCCAAAATCGCGCTCGACGTCTGCCTGTGAAAGGCCCACCAATTCAAACGCCTTCACCATGGTTTCAGGCTTGTGGTTACGGATAGAGCCCGATGCGAGTTCAAAGCCGTTGCAGACCAGATCATACTGGTAAGCCTTGATGGTCAGCGGGTCCTGCGTTTCGAGCGCTTCCATCCCGCCTTGCGGCATAGAGAACGGGTTGTGGCTGAAATCGACCTTCTTCTCGTCTTCGTCATATTCGTAGAACGGGAAATCGACGATCCATGCGAATGCAAAACGATTTGTGTCGATCAGCTCAAGAATTTCGCCAACGCGGGTACGCGCTGCCCCGGCCAGTTTAGCCGCATCGGCTTCCTTGCCAGCAGCGAAGAACAGACCGTCATTTTCACCCAGACCCAGCTCTGCATAGAGCTCGGCCATGCGCTCAGGCCCGTGGTTCTTGGCAATCGGCCCACCAAATTCGCCGCCTTTGCGCGTTACATAGCCCAAGCCGGCAAAGCCTTCCTTGCGTGCCCAATCGTTCATATCGTCGAAGAACTTGCGGCTCTTCTCATGCGTGTTCGGCGCAGGGATCACACGGACGCGGCCACCGCCGCCCACGATCTTTTCGAACAGGCCAAAGCCGGACTTTTCGAAGTGGCTGGTCACATCGCTGATGATCAGCGGATTGCGCAAATCGGGCTTGTCCGTGCCGTATTTGAGCATCGCTTCGGCATAAGGAATACGCGGAAATTCGCCTGCTGGCGTGACGTGCTTGCCCTCAGCGAAAGTTTCGAATGTGCCAGCGATCACCGGCTCGATAGTATCCCACACCTCTTCCTGAGTGACGAAGCTCATTTCCAGATCGAGCTGGTAGAATTCGCCCGGCAGGCGGTCAGCACGCGGATCTTCATCGCGGAAACACGGTGCGATCTGGAAATAGCGGTCGAAGCCAGAGACCATCAGCAGCTGCTTGTAGATCTGCGGCGCCTGGGGCAGCGCGTAGAATTTGCCCGCGTGGATTCGGCTGGGCACCAGGAAGTCACGCGCGCCCTCTGGCGAAGATGCGGTCAGGATCGGAGTCGAAAATTCATTAAAGCCGATCGCGTTCATCCGCTGGCGCAGGTCAGCCACAATCCGCGTGCGTTTCATCAGGTTTGTGTGCAGCGTTTCACGGCGCAGATCGAGGAAACGGTATTTCAGGCGGACGTCTTCCGGATATTCCTGCTCGCCGGCTACCGGCATAGGCAATTCTTCAGATGCGCTCTGCACGGTGATCGAACGCGCAAACACTTCAATCGCTCCGGTAGGCAGGTCTTTATTGACCGTCTCTGGAGTACGGGCCTTCACCTCGCCGTCGATCGTCACAACCGATTCGAGACGAAGCTTTTCAAGCACCGAAAGTGCAGGCGAATCTTCGTCCGCTACGATCTGCGTCATGCCGTAATGATCGCGCAGGTCGATAAACAAAACCCCGCCATGATCGCGTTTACGGTGGATCCAGCCCGATAAACGGACTGAATCGCCAACATTTTCCGCGGAAAGCTGTGCGCAGTTGTGGGTACGATAGGCGTGCATCTAAAATCTTGTCCTGTTCGGGTGTATGCGGCTAAGGGCGCGCGCAAAGAATAAGCACGATGACCTCTAGCGGTTTCAAGCGCGCGCTAACAGGGGATGAGGGTGCTTTTGTCAAGGCTGACCTCACTAACTGGACTAAGTGTCCGAGAGCGGTACTCCGCTCAACGAAAAGAAATGATGCATGAAAATACATGATCTGATTACCACAACCGACGCTTTGGCAGACTTATGCGAGCGTCTTTCTAAATCCGAATTTGTTACCGTCGATACCGAATTCATGCGCGAGAACACCTATTGGCCCGAGCTTTGCCTGGTCCAGATCGCGAATGACAAAGAGGCCGCTGCGATCGATCCCTTGGCCGATGGCATCGACTTGCAGCCGCTGCTGGATCTGCTGACCGAGAATGAGGACATTCTGAAAGTCTTCCATGCCGGCGGGCAGGATGTCGAGATCATCGTCAATCTGACCGGCAAGACCCCGCATCCCATATTCGACACTCAAATCGCCATGATGGCGATCAGTCAGAGCGAACAAATCGGCTATGCCAATCTGGTCGAAAGCTGGCTCAGCATTACGATTGATAAGGGCGCGCGCTTTACCGACTGGAGCCGCCGCCCGCTGACCGACCGTCAGATCGAGTACGCGATCGGGGATGTCACACATCTCTCGGAAATCTTCCCCGAGATTCTGAAGAAACTTGTGAAAACAGGTCGCGGCGCGTGGCTCGACGCGGAAATGGAAAAGCTCGCGGAGGTTTCCAACTACGTCACAGACCCCGACCTGGCATGGCGCCGGATTCGTTCGCAAGGCCGCAATCCGCAGGTACTCGGGCGGTTGAAAGCGCTCGCCGCATGGCGCGAAAGCGAAGCGCAACACAAGAACATCCCGCGCGGTCGCATCATGCGCGACGAAACAATGGCAGACATCGCAAGCCATCCGCCCAAGCAGCAGAAAGACCTTGCGAAGGTTCGCGGGCTGTCGGCGGCATGGCGGGAAAACGACATCGGCAAGCGATTGATGAAGGTGATCGAGAAGGCCGGACCGCTCGACAAAGACGAAATGCCCGAGAAGATGAAGCGCGGCGCGCCGCTTGGCAAAGAGGGAGCCCTGGTTGCCGATTTGCTCAAGCTGCTGCTCAAGATTCGCGCGCGAGAAATTGATGTCGCGGCGCGATTGCTGACAAAAGCTGACGAGATGGAGGCGCTGGCCGCTGGAATCCGCGAACTGCCTGTATTGAATGGGTGGCGATATGACGTTTTCGGCCGTGACGCTCTCGAACTGGTGGAAGGTAAGCTCGCTTTCGCCGTGAAGGACGGCAAACTCACCATGACGCATATCGACGATATGCAAGCAGCGATGGAAGAATCGCTCGCGGCTGAGTGAGGGCGCACCTCAATTATCATTGCCAGCGGAGGCCGGGCTTTCCACCCTGCTGACGACGTGCTTCGCTGGAAATCGACGAATGTCCGCTAACGACCCATTTGCGGATATTGATCAACACCGTTTATCAGCGCGGATGCGGGGCTGAATAAGGTACTGGTTTGTTTTCCTACTTGCTGCATTGAGGGCTAGACACCGTGTCATGCCCGCCCGCCAATTCCTCTCCGCACCCGCCACAGGGTCACACTCAGCACCCGCGCATTCACACAATGGCGTTTTCCGCCCTTGGACAGTGTTCCATGCGTTCCATCCTGTAGGGCTTTGCGACCGTGCGGCGGCGGGCTAAGGGCTTAGCGATGTCAACTTACCTCCCCACCATCAAGCAGCTGCAATATCTGGTCGCGCTGCACGAGCACGGGCATTTCGGGCGCGCGGCGGAAAGCTGTTTCGTATCTCAATCAACCTTGTCGGCCGGATTGCGCGAGCTGGAATCCTTGCTTGGGGTAACGCTGGTCGAGCGCAGTCGCCGGGTGGTGCGTTTTACTGCTTTGGGAGAGCAGGTGGTGGCCAAGGCACACAGGCTGCTGCGCGAAGCAGAGGAATTGTCTGATCTGGTGCAGGCATCGGGAAAGCCGTTGACGGGGACCATCCGGATGAGCGTGATCCCCACAATCGCGCCCTTCATGCTGCCAAAGATCCTGCCGCGCCTGCGCAGCGAACGCCCTGAGCTAAAACTTCTGCTGCGCGAAGAAACGAGCCAGGACGCTGTCGAATCGCTGCATCACGGCAGGGTTGATTGCGTGCTGCTGGCTTTGCCTTTCGCGACCGGCGAGGTGGAGATGGCGCATATTGCCGATGATCGCCTGTTCGTGGCGTTCCCAAAGGATGATCCAAGAGACCCGCCGGAGACAGTATCAGCGAGTATGATTGACACCATGACATCCGGAGGGCGCTTGCTGTTGCTGGAGGATGGTCACTGTCTAAAGGAACACGCGCTGGCCGCCTGCAATCGACCTGAATTGCGCGCATCGGCCACGATGATCGGCACGTCACTGCACACGCTGGTGCAGATGGTGAACAATGATCTGGGGCTAACGATGCTGCCAGAGATGGCTCTGGATGCCGGTATTTTGGGCGGAACAGATGTTGTTGCGCGGCCGCTCAAGAACAAGAGTGCCAAGCGGGAGATTGCGCTGATCTGGCGCAAGAATAGCCCCCGTGCGGAGGAATTCGAGTTGTTGGCGGAGGAACTGAGAGCGGGTTAGGCGTTCACCGGAACCGGTTTGAGCAGCTTCTCGTCCACGAACTTCTGAATCTTTCTCGCTGCGATCAGCGGTAGCTCCACTGACAAGGCGATACCGACGAGCGAACAGAAACCAACCCAGATCTCCATCCACGAACCGCCCGCCTGATACATGCCGTAAAGCACCGGCACAGCCAGGATTGCTCCACGCACCTCATTGAAGATCAAGGCAATCCAGCCGACCTTCAGAAATGCCGCGAGCAGGGTTGAAAGCGTTGCGCTCATGAGGCCTGACTAGGCCCCAAATATTGAGAATAGGTTGACGCGGCATTCACCAATGCACGCGCCGCCTTAATTCACATCAATCCATATGTTTAAGGCCAACCCTCAGATAGTCCCAGCCGGTCATCATTGTCAGAATGGCTGCAGCCCATAGTGTGATCAGCCCGACCGTATGCGGAACATTCGCCAGCACATCGACAATCATCACATTCCATTGCGGCAGCCCCTGCCCCAATATCAGCGCGCCCAACGCAATTATCTGGAATGTCGTCTTCCACTTGGCGAGCTTCGTGACGGGAACGGAGACTTGCAGACCACCAAGAAATTCGCGCAGGCCCGAGACCGTGATCTCACGAACGAGAATGATCAATCCAGCGATTACATGCAGATCGCCCACATATGGTCCGGTCAAAATGCCCTTTGCTGTCAGCACGAGAATGACAGACGCGACCATAATCTTGTCCGCAATCGGATCGAGAAAGACGCCCAGCTTGGACACCGTACCGCTTGATCGCGCGAGGTAGCCGTCGAAATAGTCCGTAATCCCCATCAGGCTGTAAAGGCCGAATGCCAGCAAATAGCCGAGCTCCCAACCCGGCCACCACAAAAGAAAGGCCAATAGCGGCACGGCACAGATGCGCGAGAGTGTGAGGATGTTCGGCAAAGTAAGCATAGATTTCAACCCTAGCGCGAAGGTGCCTTGGGAAAAAGCCGGAGTTTCAGGCTTGTTCACGGCTACGCCCACCCCTAGGGTCCGCAATAGGGAGCAGCTACAGGGCAGATGATTTGACTACTTCAACCCATTTGCTGCGTCGCAGGCGTTTTCTGCCGCTGTTTTGCACACAGCTGTTCAACGCGTTCAATGACAATCTCTACAAGACCGCGATGGTCCTGTTCGTGGTCTATACCGTCTATAATGACGAGATCTCGGAAGGCATTTTCAGCGGCGTCGCGTCATTTCTGTTCATCCTGCCATTCTTTCTCCTGTCCGCGCTAGCGGGGCAGCTGGCTGACATGCGCGACAAGGCAAAGATCATCCGCACAGTCAAAATGTGCGAAATCGGGTTGATGATCATCGGCGCATCCGGGCTTTATCTGGCCTGGAAAGGGATCGCTGTCGACACAGTCGCTATCCCGCTGATGTTGCTCGCTCTGCTTTTGACAGGAGTGCAATCCACCTTCCTTGGCCCGATCAAATACGCAATCCTGCCACAGCATCTGAAAAAGGATGAAGTGTTGGCCGGGACAGGTCTGGTGGAGGCTGGCACATATATCGCGATTTTGGCGGGCACGGTTTTGGCAGGCTGGATTCCGGTTGAATGGGCCGCTGGCGGTATCATCCTGACCTCCGTGCTTGGCTATCTCACCAGCCGTTCGATCCCGGACGCACCGGCGCAAGGCAAGGTGGAAAAGCTTGACCGGCACATCATCCGTGCATCGATCAACCTGATCCGCAATGTAATGCTGGACCGGCAGATCTTTTACGCAATCATCGCGATCAGCTTCTTCTGGACGATCGGCGCAGTGCTGTTCATCCAGTTTCCTCCGCTCGCCAAGAATACATTGATGGCAAGCAAAGAGGTCGCGAGCCTGTTTCTCGTGATCTTCTCTGTCGGAATTGCGATCGGTTCGGTTTCGATCAACGCGCTGCTGAAGGGCGAGGTGTCGGCCCGCTACTCACCAATCTCCGTGGTCATAATGGGCGCATTTGTCGTCGCGTTCTATTTCGTGTGCCGCTTATGGCAATCCTACGAAATAACCGAGATTATGGGCGTGACCCAGTTCTTGGCCTGGCCGCTGGCAAGTTTGATCATGCTCACCTTGATAGGCATCGCAATCGCAGGCGGCATGTTTGTGGTGCCGCTCTATGCGTTCCTGACGACGCGCTGCGCGCCGGATCAAGCTGCACGCACCATCGCTGCGAACAATATCGTCAACTCCGGATCCATGGTTGCAGGGTCGCTCGTTGCGATGGCGCTTAGCGCAATCGGCGTGCCTGTGGTGGAGCAATTGCTGCTCAGCTCGGGAATGTGTCTGGTTTCGGCGTGGCTGGGCCACCGTTTGCACCAGGCAGAGCTGGACGAAGGGCAAAGCCCTGCCTGATCAGGCGACAAAGACCAATACTGCTGCAAAGACAGAGAAATATACAGTTGCAAAGCCGCGCACATCATCGCAGGTCAGCTTCCACAAGACTTCAGCCGGAGCCTCATATTCATTGCTGCGTACATGAGCAGGCAGGCTTGCCCGGAACGGGTGGCGCGCTTGCTCGTCGGTCAGGACCAATGCTCTCTTCATGGATCAGAGTCTTAACCCGATACTAACCATCGTGCGCGGCAGAAATCCTGACTGTCGCAGAGCGGGACATTAAGCATGTGTGTTCATGCTGAGCTGTGGATGATTGCCTCTTGAGCGTACCAAAGCTAAGCGGCGAACCATGACAACACGCACAACACCTGACGCAGCAAAACTGCTGGTCGATTGCCTTGCAGAACAAGGCGCGGACCGTATTTTCACAGTTCCGGGCGAAAGCTTCCTGCAGGTGCTCGATGCGCTGCATGGCCGCGAAGACATTGATGTCGTCACTTGCCGGCAAGAAGGCGGTGTCAGTTTCATGGCTTGCGCGGATGGCGCCATGACCGGCCGCCCCGGTATCGCCTTCGTAACGCGCGGTCCCGGAGCAACCAATGCCAGCATTGGGGTGCATGTTGCGCATCAGGATTCGCAGCCGATGATCATGTTTGTGGGCGATGTGGCGCGCGACATGCACGAACGTGAAGGATTTCAGGAAGTCGATTTTCCTGCGTTCTTCGGCCCGATCTGCAAATGGGCAGCGCGGATCGACAATGCTGACCGGATTCCGGAATTTGTTTCGCGAGCCTATGCGACCGCAATCTCGGGGCGTCCGGGGCCAGTTGTATTGGCTCTGCCTGAGGACATGCTGGACGATGCGACCTCCGCATCCCCTCGCCCGTTCGTCGTACGGCCGCCGCAAGGGGCCTGTCCCGATGCGATGCAAACACTGATGGCAATGATAGCAGATGCGGCCAGCCCCATTGCGATTATCGGCGGTGCGGGCTGGAATCCGAAAGCGCGCGAACACTTCCAGCAATTCGCTGAACGGATCGGGCTTCCCGTCGCGACTGCTTTTCGGCGTCAGGACGCTATCTCTCCTTCATCGCCGGTTTATGCGGGCAATCTGGGCTATGGCCCCAATCCGAAACTGGTTGAGCGCGTAAAGCAGGCCGATCTGGTGATCGCAGTGGGTGCGCGGCTTGGTGAAGCAACCACTGATGGTTACACTTTCCCGGAGCTTGATCGCGCCGAGCAATTGCTGGTGCATATTCATCCAGACCCCGAAGAACTGCACCGTGTCTACCGCACCGATCTCGCGATCTGTTGCGCAATGGATGAATTCGCTGAAACTGCCACCTTGTGGGAAGACAATTCCATCCTGTCTTTCGACGCAGGCGCTGAAGCTCACGCAGAATGGGAGGCTTGGGCCACCCCTCAGCCGAACGATTTCGCGCTCGACATGGGGCAAGCGGTTGCATTCATGCGCGAAACCCTGCCGTCTGACAGCATCATCTGCAATGGTGCGGGTAACTTCTCAGGCTGGTGGCACCGCTACTGGCGGTATGAGGGTTTCCCGACGCAACTCGCCCCCACTGCCGGCGCAATGGGCTACGGCGTCCCTGCTGCCGTTGCCGCTGCGCAGCGCCACCCCGACCGCACAGTGGTTGCGTTGGCCGGTGACGGTGACTTTCTGATGAATGGTCAGGAATTGGCGACAGCCGCACAGCATGGGTGCGGCATGATCGTGTTGGTCATAGATAATAGTGCCTATGGCACGATCCGCATGCATCAGGAGCGTGAATTCCCCGAACGCGTTTCAGCAACAGAACTTGCCAACCCGGATTTCGCGGCGCTCGGCGCAGCGTTCGGGGCTTGGAGTGCGCGGGCTGAAACAACCGATCAGTTCAAGCAAGCTCTTACTGAAGCGAATACTCGCAAGGGATTACGGATGATCCATTGCAAGATTGACGTTGAACAATTGGCCGCAAGCGGAGCGACGATTAGCGGGCTTCGCAAGCGGTAACACGCGGGCTTTAAACCTCGCCTGACAGGCCCCCGCCCATCTCAAGGATAGTGTCCCACTCTGCCTTGGTCAGCTCTGCCACTGACAATCGCCCAAGTCGGATAAGCTCGCATTCCGCCAGTTTGGGCTCGGCCTTGATCTGCTTCAGCGTCACCGGCCGATTGAGCTTCGATTTGGGCTTGATCTTTACTGCCGCCCATTTGCCTTCTGGATCTGTCGGATCGAGAATGCCTTCCAAGCTAATCGTCGCAACGCCTACAATTTCCAGCCCTTCGCGCGAGTGGTAGAAAAAGGCTTCCTCGCCAACTTTCATCGCAGCCAGATTATTCTTTGCGCGATGGTTGCGGACACCATCCCATACGCCTTCCTTTTCGGCCACAAGATCGTCCCAACTGTATTTGAAGGGTTCCGATTTCATCAGCCAATAGCGAGCCAAATTCTTTCTCCAAACGGGATTGGTAAACTTTGATAGCCCTACGCAAGCCACGCTTCGGTTTCCACCCCGGCTGCGATGAGAAGTCACAATTAACCCGATTTTTAATCATCGGCGTCATAGGTCATGCGAGTTAGTCCGTAGGATTGAGGGCAGCGCCGACAAGGCCTGTAAGACGCAAGAGTGGCTGAAGGCGACAACCAGCAAAAGCTAGGCAAAGCCGAGCGCGACATCGTAGCGCTGGGAATTGCAGCGGCAGCGATCACCCTTTTTGTTGCGACGGGCAGCTCGGTTCTGCCGCTTGTTGCCGCATCGATCATGGGCACCGGAGCCGCGCCGGACAATCTGCTGGTCAATGCCATGTTGCTCAACATTGCGCTGATGATTTTCGGATGGCGGCGTTATCGCGATCTCACAAGCGAGATTGCGGTGCGGAAGCAGGCTGAAGAAATTGCGCGCAAACTGGCTGAAACAGACCCCCTGACCAACTGCCTGAACCGCAGAAGTATTGGGAGCGCGACGGAGAAGTTGCGCCGCATGGCCAATGCTCGCGGTCAAGCTACCGCGTTTGTAATGATCGATCTAGACAACTTCAAACAGGTCAATGACATGAATGGCCATGGCATGGGCGACAAGGTGTTGACGGTAATGGCAAAGCGCTTGCGCGATGCAGTGCCGGACACGTCACCTGTAGCGCGACTGGGTGGAGACGAGTTTGCGTTCGCAATGTCATACTCGCCTGATCACCCTGAGAAAGTTGATGAGCTGATTGCCGTCTTGTTTGAAAAAGTATCTGGCAAGGTCGAGATCGAAGGGTCCAGCGTCGATACGACAATGTCGATCGGCATCGCTACTGACCACGATTTGAAAGGCAAGGCCGCGGGGATCGAGGACAGCGAAAATCTGATACACCATGCTGACATCGCGATGTATCAGGCAAAGAAGAACGGAAAGAACCGCTATTTCTGGTTCGAACCTACGATGGAGAATGAGCTACGCTTCCGCAATGAGCTGGAGAATGGCATTCGTCGCGGGTTGAAACGAGGCGAATTCGTCCCGTTCTACGAGCAGCAGGTTGACATTTCGACCGGCGAATTGGTCGGGTTCGAAATGCTGGCGCGCTGGAAATCGCCTGAGCTTGGCCTGGTCAATCCAGACGTATTCATCCCGATTGCGGAAGAGATCGGCGTCATTGCCGAGATGTCCGAACAGTTGATGGTTCAGGCATTCACTGATGCTCAGGCCTGGGATTCCAGCCTGACCCTGTCCGTCAATATCTCGCCAGTTCAACTGCGTGATCCGTGGTTCTCACAGCGGCTGCTGAAGCTGTTGATTGAGAACAATTTCCCGGCACACCGCTTGGAAATCGAAGTCACTGAAACCTGTCTGCATGAGAATCTGGGACTGCTGAAATCGATGATCGCCAGCCTGCGCAACCAGGGTGTTCAAGTAAGCCTTGATGATTTCGGCACCGGATACTCCAGCCTTTCGCAATTGCGCAGCTTGCCGTTTGACCGGATCAAGATCGATCGCAGCTTTGTCAGCGAGCTCCGCAACAAGGACAGCAGCAAGATCGTCGACGCGATCATCTCACTGGGTGACGGGTTGCAGATGCCGATCACGGCGGAAGGTATCGAGAACGAAGACATTCTCGCGCAGCTCCGCGAAATGGGCGAGCTAAAGGGGCAAGGATATCACTATGGCCGTCCGGAGTATGGATCCCAGATGCTTGAGCGATTGGCAGACAACGGCAAGCTCGCGAAGACCCCTCCGGTCGTGACAAAGACCGCTACTGAGGCCGTTGACGAAATCGACGCAGCGCAAGAGCAACGCCGCGCATAAGGCGCAACCGACTCGACAAATACTGGACGCAGACGCGCCCGCCGCATAGAGCGCGTTTCGCTATGCGAGTTGATTTCACCAAGATGCACGGGCTCGGAAATGACTTTGTGATCCTAGATGGTCGCAAAGAAGCTCTGCCTGTCTTGGATGCTGTCACCGCCGCTGCGATCGCGGATCGCCGCAAGGGGATTGGCTGCGATCAACTCATCCTGCTGGAAAACTGTGATCAGGGTGACGCGGACTTCCGCATGCGGATATTCAATTCAGATGGCGGCGAAGTGGAAGCATGCGGCAATGCCGCCCGTGCCGTGGCGCTGTTGCATGGAGTGTCGACAAAAGTTTTGACTGACGGCGGCGTCATATCGCTGGAACCAACTGATGGCGGCGCAACCGTCGATATGGGTGAACCTCGCTTCGATTGGCAATCGATACCGCTCGACTATGCAATGGATACAGCCTCGATGCCGGTCAGTTGGGGGCCGCTACGCAACCCGATTGCCGTCAATGTTGGCAATCCGCATGTGGTTTTCTTTGTCGGCGATACGGATGCGATCGACCTTGGCAATATCGGCCCTGAGATCGAACATGATCCTTTATTCCCCGAGCGGGTCAATGTGAATCTCGCCACAGTGCAGTCCAAAGAGCGGATCAAGCTAAACGTTTGGGAACGCGGCGCCGGCTTGACGCGAGCATGCGGCACAGGTGCTTGCGCGACGGCAGTGGGTGCCATGAGGCGTGGCTTGGTAGAGCGCGAAGTAATGGTCGAATTGCCCGGAGGGGCGCTTCAAATAAAATGGACTGATGACAACCGCATCCTAATGAGCGGCCCAGCCACCGAAAGCTTTCGCGGCAGCTTTGAATGGTCGGACTACGCGGACGGCGAATGATGAACGGGCCAGAACTGATCACATTGGGCTGCCGCCTGAATATCGCCGAAAGCGAACGCATGCGCGGTATGCTTTCCGGCGAAGACAATCTGGTGGTGATCAATAGCTGTGCGGTAACTTCCGAAGCGGTCCGTCAGACGCGCCAGGCCATTCGCAAGGCGCGGAAGGCGCGGCCCGATGCGCGGCTGTTGGTCACGGGTTGCGCGGCGGATATCGAGCGCGAGCAGATCGCAGACATGCCTGAGGTAGATGGGCTGATTGCCAACGAGGCAAAGCTTGATCCGCGCGCATGGAATGTGCCGATAGAGGTACCTCCTCTACCGCCAACCCGCACGCGCGCCTTTATCGCGATCCAGAACGGATGTGACCACGCCTGTACCTTTTGCGTGATCCCGCAAGGGCGCGGGCAAAGCCGTTCGATGACCGTGGATGCGGTCAAACGCGAGGTCGAGCAGCATCTGGCGCTCGGCGCGCAAGAGGTGGTGCTGACGGGTGTCGACGTGACAAGCTGGGGCTATGATCTACCCGACAAGCCGCCTCTCGGTGCGATGGTGGGAGAGATTCTGGATGCTTTTCCAGAGCTGCAACGCTTGCGCATGTCCTCACTCGACGGAATCCAAATTGACGAACAACTGTTCGAGCTTTTCGCCAGCGAGCGTCGATTGATGACCCATCTCCATCTCTCACTGCAGCATGGCCATGATTTGATCCTCAAGCGCATGAAACGCAGGCATTTGCGGAATGACGCGGTGGATCTGGTCGCTAAGCTCAAGCGACGCCGGCCGGAGATCGCGATCGGCGCTGACCTGATCGCGGGTTTCCCGACCGAAACCGAAGAACACCACCAGGCGAACCTTTCCATCATCCGTGAATGCGACATCGTGCACGGGCACATCTTTCCCTATTCGCCCCGCCCCGGCACACCCGCGGCGCGCATGCCGCAGCTGGATCGTTCCGCCATCAAGGCACGCGCGAGCGAACTACGCGCTGCAGTAAGCGACGTGCGCAGCCAATGGCTTCAATCGCTCGTGGGCAAACAGCTTTCTGTCCTCGCCGAACGCGACGGCACGGGCTATGCGCCGAACTTCGCGCGAGTTTCAGTGCCGCAAGGCATTGCGGCGGGGAAAATCGCCACCATCTCGCCTGACAAAGTGATTGAAGGAATGCTCGTATGAGCGAGGCGGAAGCCCCGAAAAAGAGCTGGAGCGAGCGTCTGTTTGGCGGCTTTCGCAAAACCTCTGACCGGTTTAGCGAGAACCTGACCACAGTGGTTAGCACGGCCAAGCTGGACGATGCGACGCTGGACGATGTCGAAGACGCGCTGATTATGTCAGATCTCGGCCCGTCGGCAGCCGCACGCATTCGCAAGCGCTTGCGTGAAAAACGTTTCGGCCTTGAAATCAGCGAGCGCGAGTTGAAAGAAGCCGTAGCGGAGGAAATCGCAGATATCCTGCGCCCAGTGGCCAAGCCGCTTGAGATCACAGCCTTCCCTCGCCCGCAAGTATTGCTGGTTATCGGCGTCAACGGGTCAGGCAAAACCACCACCATCGCTAAGCTCGCGCATCTGCTTCAGGAAGATGACTATGGCATCATGCTGGCCGCAGGCGATACTTTCCGCGCCGCTGCGATCGGACAACTCGCCACATGGGCAGAGCGTGTGGGTGTGCCGATCATTCGCGGCCCCGCGGGCGGGGATCCGGCGAGCATCGTTTTTGACGCGGTCAAAGCCGCAACTGACACTGGCATTGATGCATTGATCGTCGACACTGCCGGGCGGCTCCAAAACAAACGCGAGCTGATGGATGAGCTTGCGAAGATCCGCAAAGTCCTCGGACGGCTCAATCCGGAAGCCCCGCATGATGTCATACTCGTGCTTGATGCCACCAACGGCCAGAACGCGCTCGCCCAAATCGACGTGTTCAAGGAAGTGGCTGGGGTGACGGGCCTCATCATGACCAAGCTCGATGGCACCGCGCGCGGCGGTGTGCTGGTCGCCGCAGCTGAGCAATACGGCCTGCCGATACATGCTATCGGCGTAGGCGAGAAAATTGACGATCTGCGTCCGTTCGATCCCGATCTGGTCGCCAAAGTTATTGCAGGGGTGGCGTAATGTCCGAACAGAAAAGCGCGCCCGCCAAGAAGGGTTCTGGCTGGCTCAATGTCCTGGTCGATTATGGCCCACTGCTGGTGTTCCTTGGTGTCTATCGCTGGAATGCGCCTGCAGAGCCAAACCCGGCCGACGAAATTCTCGCGATCATCTACGGCACCATGGCCTTCATGGCCGCCGCCGTAGTGGCGCTGATCACTTCCAAATGGCGGCTTGGCAAAGTCTCCCCCATGCTGTGGTTTTCAACCGC
>Ga0181585_10000287_pt1 | contig 40667 bp, 48 predicted proteins | sample 071ome_29_FD_132469 | JGI IMG/M metagenome (GOLD analysis project Ga0181585, IMG submission 132469) | Coastal salt marsh microbial communities from the Groves Creek Marsh, Skidaway Island, Georgia - 071407BT metaG (megahit assembly) | ecosystem: Environmental > Aquatic > Marine > Intertidal...
CGGGCCTCCCAGTCGATCAGCTCGTCCCACTTCTCCACGAAGGATTGAACGTATTCTTTCTGATAGTGGTCGGTTTCCCTGGTCTTCAGCGGATCGGCGCCGAAATCCTGTTCCTTGGTTGCCATGTCTTCCATGTTATTCTCCCAAGCATTCCTTACAGGCCGGGATTACACGCCGACCTGCCGGCAGATGATGCACATCTGCCGGGAAATTACGGCTCAAAACGGGCAGCATCGCCCGTTAAAAACCGCAGATGATTAGATTGTGTTTGGCGGACAAATGGACCCAGGATCAAAGGCCGGTACTAATCGGCGACTGGTCCAAAGACGCGTTTTCGTTCTTTTTATTCCCCATCCCGGATCGCAAGTACGGTCCCGGATAGCGAGGGCATAACCCCGACGCGCCTACCGCAGGGACGGCCTAATTTTTACGCTCGATCAGCTTTCGCCGATCCACCGCCCCAGGGAGCCGCATGAACATATCAAGTTTGTGGGCTCTGGTAAAACACGGGCGTAAAAGACGGGCGTAAAAGTCGGGCGTCAGTCGTCCTCCGCCAGCTCCGCCACGCCTACATAGTCCACCTTGCCGGTGCCGAGGACAGGTATCTGGTCCACAACCTGAACGGCCTTGGGGATCATGATCTCGGCCACGCCGTTGGATTTGGCATAGTCCAATAATTGCCCCCGGTCCGCGTCCGGATTGTCGCTAAACAAAATCACCTATTCGCCCTTGCGATCGTCGGGGATGCTCACAGCGGCGTGCATATGTTCAGGCCAGAGGGCGGCGGCATAGCCTTCCACAGCGGTCAGGGACACCATCTCGCCGCCGATCTTGGCGAAGCGTTTGGCCCGGCCCTTGATGGTGACATAGCCGTGCTCGTCCACATCGACGATATCGCCGGTGTCATAGAACCCGTCTTCCGGCGGTTCCAGCACGCCCGGCTTTTCGGCCCGAAGGTAGCCCAGCATGATATTGGGCCCGCGGACGATCAGCTTGCCACCGTCATCGATCCCCGGCACGTCTTCCAGTTTGAAATCGATGCCCGGCAACAATCTGCCGACCGTGCCCGCCCGGAAATGCATGGGCGTGTTGGCGGCCAGCACCGGCGCGGTTTCGGTCGCGCCATAGCCTTCCAGGATTCTGATGCCGAACTTGTCGGCGAAGGTCTTGCGGGTTTCGTCCTTCACCCGTTCGGCCCCGGCGAAGATATATCGGATGCTATAGAAGTCATACGGATGGGCCACCCGGGCATAGCCATTCAAGAACGTGTCCGTACCGAACATGATGGTGGCGTTGGTGTCATAGACCAGCGCCGGTACGATCCGGTAGTGCAACGGCGACGGATAGAGGAATGTCTTCACACCCGATAGCACCGGCAACAGCATGCCGCCGGTCATCCCGAAGGAGTGGAAGATGGGTAAGGCATTGAACACCACGTCGGCCGAATTGAAATCCACCCGGGCCGTGAGCTGGAACCGGTTGGCCAGCAGGTTCTCGTGGCTGAGCACGACGCCCTTGGGCGTACCTTCGGAGCCCGAGGTGAACAGCACCACCGCTGGATCGCTCGATTTGGCGCCGCTTTTGCGCACGGCGCGGTTCGGCCAATACTTCGCCAGAAGCCCCGCCAGTTTGTCGAACAGAGTGATCTGGGGCCGGATGTCCTCCAGATAGACGATCTCGGCATGCTTGCCGAGTTCCTCCACGACGTCTTCCAGGTTGCCCAGATCAACGAACCGCCGGGATGTCAGCACCGTTTTGATCTCGGCCGCCGCGATCGCCGCCACCATGTTTTGGGCCCCGGTGGAGAAGTTCAGCATGGCCGGCACCCGTCCATAGCACTGCAACGCAAAGAACGTGACCGCGCCGCCGGCGGAATTCGGCAGCAGCACGCCGACCCGTTCGGCGGCCGCTGTGATGTCGCGCAGCTTCCGCCCCAGAACGTGGGAGCCCAGGATCACCCGGTTGTAGGTGAGGGGTGTGCGCTCGATATCTTCAATAATGGGGTGCTTGCCGCCGTGCTGGTCCCGGGCTTCGACCAGCGCTTCGAAGAGGCTTTTCTTGTAGTCGCAGGTTTCGAAGATCATGTCGGTCATGACGTCGTAGAGCTTCACGCCCGCCATTTGCCGGCGCGCCCGGCCGACCACGCTTTGGGGGATATCGAACTTGCGCGGCTCCAGGATGGTCAGGGTGATCTTGGGGAACCAGCGCTGGCGCAGTTTACCCTTGAGCCGGGAGAAAGGCGTGAACTGTGCGCCGTCGATGCGGATCGGCACCAGCATGGCGTCAGCCTTGTCGGCGATCATTCCGGGACCTTCATAGACTTTCATCAGCGCGCCGGTGACGGTGATGCGGCCTTCCGGGAAAATGACGCAATGCCGGTCTTCCTGCACCAGTCTGATGAGTGACTTGGTCGCCATCGGATTGGTTGGGTCGATGGGAAAGGCCTCGGTCAGGGTCAGAAACGGCTTCATCCACCATTGCTTGGCGATATGGGTGTTGATGGCGAAGGTGAATTTCTTGGGCAGGAACGCGCCCAGGATCAGCGCATCCAAAAAGGACACGTGATTGACCACGATGACGGCGCGCTTGCCGGCCTTGGCGTAATGTTCCAGGCCCCGCACCTCGACCCGGTAGAGGAGCTTCAACAGGCCCGCGAGGAAGGCTTTAATGACGCCCTCGGGCACCAGCTTGATGATGTAGAAGGCGACAAACAGGTTGAGGATCGCCATGCCCAAGTAAAGCTCGGGGATCGACCAGCCGGCAGCCAGCAGCGCGGCGGCGGCCAGGGCGCCGGCGACGATGAACAGCGCGTTGACGATATTGTTGGCGGCGATGATGCGCGAGCGGCTGTCGTCATCGCTGTCATGCTGCAGGATTGCATAAAGCGGCACACTGTAGAGGCCGCCGCTGACCGAAATGCCCAGCAGGTCCGCCAGGATTCGCCAATTGGCGGGCGTTTCCAGGAACGCGCCGATGCCGATTAGGTTCGTGCCCGTAGCCGGTGAACCGGGTGAGGCGAAAAACAGATCCAGGGTAAAGATGGTCAGGCCCAAAGCGCCGAACGGTACATACTTGGCGGATACCTCGCCCTTGAGAAGCTTGTTGCACCAAAGGGAGCCCAGCCCGATGCCGATGGAGAAGACCGCCATGAACAAGGTCACCACGGTTTCGTCCGCCCCCAGCAACAGGCGCGTATAGGCCGGGAACTGCGCCAGGAAGGTCGCGCCCAGCAGCCAGAACCAGGAAATACCCAGAATGGAAAGGTAAAGCGCGCGCTTCTCCGCCGCCAGTTTCATCATGCGCCAGGTCTGTGCCACGAAATTCGCGCTGATTTTGAGGTTCGGCGCGGCCGCCGGCGACGCCGGGATGAACAGGCTGGTCCCCCAGCCCAGGATCGCGAAGCCGACCATGGCGAGGGAGGTCATCCGGATGCCGTCTTCGGTGAGGATGATCAGCCCGCCGGCGATGGTGCCGATGAGGATGGCCAGGAAGGTGCCGCCCTCGATAAAGGCATTGCCGGTGATCAGCTCATCTTCCCGCAGATGGCTCGGTAGGATGCTGTATTTCAACGGCCCGAAGAACGCCGACTGGGTCCCCATCAGGAAAAGCACACCCAGCAAGTAATAGGGTTCCTCGAAAAAGAACCCAGCCGCCGCCAGGCCCATGATCAGGATCTCGGCGATCTTGATCATCCGGATCGATGCGGATTTCTCAAACCGGTCGGCGATCTGTCCGGCCGTGGCGGAGAACAAAAAGAATGGCAGAATAAACAGCCCGCCCGCGATGGTGACGATGATCGCGGCGTCCATCCCCATTTGCTGGGCCAGCCGGAAGGTGATCAGAATAACCAAGGCCTGCTTGAACAGGTTGTCGTTCATGGCGCCCAGGAATTGGGTCGCGAACAGGGGCAGGAACCGGCGGACACTCAGCAGATGAAATTGATTTTCGGTCATGGTGTGGCCTTAACGAGGTTCGTGATTGAGGATTGATTCGGAAAATGAGGCGTTTCGAAGAAACGCGATCGTCAGATTGATTGTGCTCGGGTGATTGGAGATAAATCCATGGAGTGCGTCGACCATGGCAAAGTCGGCGGCGCCGGCCAGCGGTGTTTCCACGACGCGGACGGTGCCGTCGTCATCGCCGGGCAACAGGGGGTTAAAGCCGGCATTGTCGCCCCGGCCACCGGCAATAACGCCGACGGGCACGTTCTTAATTACCGGTATTCTGGCGACATGCGCCGGCGTCAGGTTCTGGCCGGCTGGGCCGAACAATACCCGGTACGGACCGGCATTCCGCATGGTTTTGGCGAGGGCGGCGCCCTGATTAGGCGGGGCAATCATCACCATGCGGGACACCGAAATGCGATGCTTCCAGGCATGGTCCCCGGCCAGCAGCTCGCGCACTACCAGGCCGCCCATGCTATGGGTGACAAAGGACACCGTTTCGACGGTTTTCAGGTTGTTCAGCAAGGTGCTCAGCTGTGCGGCGTGGTCGGCGATGGGGCGGCGTGTGCTGGGAAGCTGATCGTTTGAACGTCAAACCCGGCCTCCCGAAGCCCCGCCGCCATGCCGTCAAAGGACCCCGTTGATCGGAGAATACCGTGGACCAAAATAACCAGATGAGACTGGTAGGACCGGATTTTCCCTGCCCTCTCAAATGCCGCTAGGGCTGCCGCGGTATTCGTAGCGTCGCCAAAAGAATGACGTCTGTCTTTTTCATCCAACAGTCTGTAATGGCCGGTCAGGATGTTTTGCTGGATGCGCCAACCGCCGGCGATTCTGGTATCGGCCCAGAACTGTTTGCCGCCCAAGGTGGGGATGAGGAGGTCCGCCATCCGCGGATCGTCACCGGGATAGGTGGCCTGGCTTGCCGGCCCGACCACGGCGCCTGCGAGAAACAGAAAACCGGCCACCATGGTCATTTTCAGGAATCGTGTTGTTGCTTTCACCTTAATCTCCCGCCTTGTTCGCGATTACGCCGGCAATAAAGTTCTCGACCAGGGTCGTGACCATCTCTGTGACGGTTTGGCTAGACACCACCGGCAGTTTTCCGGAAGAGGCGAGAGAGCAAATGCCGTGCAGGCTTGCCCACAAAATTCTTGCCGCGTTTTCGGCTCCGGCGGTGTTGTTCACATAAGCCGGCGCAAGGGCGCGCTCCAGGATCGACAAGGTTTGCCCGATGTGCTCGGCATACCATGCCGGCAGTTCGGCGCCGTCCGGCAGCTTATGATCAAAGAGCAGCTGCCAAAGGGCTGGCTGTTTCTCCAGATACCGGAGATAGGCCGCGGCCAGGGCTCCGGTATCGGCTTTCGCGTTTCCGGATAGGGGAACGTTCGCCAAATCATCCCGCAGATGATCCAAGGTCCGACCATTGAGATGCAGGACTAGGTCATCAAGATTGGCGAACAAATTATAGAGCGTGCCGGGGGAGTATCCGATGGCGTCGGCGACCCGCCGCGCGGTCAAAGCCGCCAAACCCTCCTGTTTCACGATGTCCGCCGCACTGTCGAGGATTAGCTCCTTTAACTCTTCCCGGCTGTGATCCGACCGCCTGGCCATTTGCATCTCCGATTTAGATTAATTGAACAGTGTGCAAAATATATATTGAACATTGTTCATTATCAAGCTATATAATTAAACACCGTTCAATTAATTTGAGCGCCAATGACGCCGGAGGAGGCTCTCATGGCTAAGTTTCTTGGAATTTGTTTCGCCGTTTATCTGTCGGTTGCCGGGACTGATTTGACGCTACAGGTCCTGGTGCCGTTCTGGCGCGATGCCGTTGATACCTTGTTGTCCCTCAACGGCGTTCGATTTTTGGACATCTATTAGTCACGGAATGCCGGCCGGTCATCCGGCTCGCCCTGGCCTTGTGTTTGATTGGGATCGGCTTTGTGTATCAACGATTCCTGTTGCGGGTTTAAGGGGCAGCCAGACTACTTTCGTCATGTGAAAAATCGGATATTTTCACGCGACCAGATTTTGTGCCATGCTATGGTGGAACGGGTTAGTTATAGGGAGAGATGTCATGACCAATTTCGCCATGGAACCGCTGGTCAGAAACGCCTGGTATATCGCAGGCTGGTCGCATGAGATCGACGAGGGCATCTTGGCCCGGCGGATCATGAACGAGAACGTGGTTCTGTTTCGCACCCAAAACGGCGATGCCGGCGCGTTGGAAGATCGCTGCTGTCATCGGGGCGTCAAACTCTCTTTGGGATATGCGTGCGCCGACGGCATCACCTGCGGCTATCACGGTTTGGCCTTCGGCACCGATGGGTCCTGCATTGATAACCCGGGTGAAGACCCAAACCCGTCTTTCAAGGTGAAACACTATCCCTTGGTGGAAAAGAACAAGTTCCTATGGATTTGGATGGGTGATCCCGCGTTGGCGGATGAGAGCCTGATCATCGAATTTCCTTATCATGATGATCCGAGCTACGGTTTTCAGTATGGCCACTATCCGATCAACGCCAACTATATGTTTATGATCGACAACCTGATGGATCTCACCCATCTGGGCTATGTCCATGGCAGCACCATCGGCGGCGATACGGAGAATCACAATGTGGCGGAGCTGGAAACCTTCCAGACCGAAAACGGTGCGCGCTTTGTCCGTTGGATGGGCGATGTGACCCCGCCACCGACCTTCGTTTCGGCCGGCGGATTTGAAGGCAATATCGACCGGCTGGCGGAATTCGAATACAAGGCGCCAGCCTCGGTAACGCAAATAGCGACCGTCGACGACGCGGGCCAAGGCGACAAGACCAATCCCAATAAGGAAGGCAAACTAGGCTTCCGCCTGTTCCACCATGCCACGCCCGTCTCCGAGTGCGAGTTTATCTACTTCTTCTCCGCCGGTGTCCATGGCGTCAGTGTGGATTCAGAGCCCAGCAAGAAATTCTTCGAAGATATCCTGGAAGCCTTCCTGGAAGATAAACTGTTCATCGAAGCGCAACAGGACGCTGTGGCGGAACAGCCCGACCGGCAGTTACTGCTTCGCCAGCATGACAAAGCGGTCGCCTTTGCCCGCCAGGCCATTAAGCGCCTGCAGGTTCAGGAGACATCGTTGGCGGCGGAGTAACTACTCCTTCCGCGAAATTGATGGGGTAAATGTCCAAAACTGTCTTTGAGGAATAGTCATGCCGCTAGGGCATTCCCTATAATCTACATACTATGGTAACCTTTATCTATAGAAATTCGCCTTTACAACGTGAACTGAGGGACTGTGGACTGGGTCCACGGGAGTTTATCGGGAGTCAGAAATGGCGAATGTAGAAAACGTTCAGCGTCGGCGCGTGCAGGAGCACGATCGCAAACGCGACCTCGATCAACTTGAAGACGAGGCGGTTTCCCGTCAAAAGCGGATCGAAGCGAGAAAGCGGCAGCGGGCAAAGCAAGAGGCGGCAGCCAAGGCTAAGCGTCGGGCGCGGATGGTCAAAATGTCCGGCATTTGGGCCGTATTGATTGTCGCCGGCTTTATCAGCGCGGCTTGGTTCTCTGACGATTTTTCAAAGATGCTCGACGGCTTGTTCTAAGTCTCGTTGTTTTCTCCACGTAATCCGGCATTTTTTCCCTAAAACCGTTGACAGGTTGGGATGGTCCCCCTATTTTCCCGCCTCCGCCGCCGTTTGCGGCGATTTGTTTGTGAGGAACGGAACCATGAAAGTCCGCAATTCTCTGAAATCCGCCAAATTGCGCGAAAAGGGCTGCCGTATTGTGCGCCGTCGCGGTCGTTTGTACGTGATTAACAAGAAGAACCCGCGTTTCAAGGCCCGCCAGGGATAACCGCCGGGTAAGAAATTTATTTCCGGGTCTTTGCCCGAGGCTGAACCGCGCCGCCATCCGGCGCGGTTTTGCTTTTTTAGGCGCCATCCTTCCAGTACTCTCACAAGGGTCCAGACTCTAGGAGGGGATGGCCATGAAAATGCCGGAACTTGACCGGGACGTTCTCGCGCGGCGGGACGAGATTGTCACGGCCCTCAAATCCATAGTGGCCGACGGCGGGGTCATTGACGATGCCGCCGGTTTACGAGCCTACGAATGCGATGGCCTTTCCGCCTATCGCCAGCGGCCCATGGTTGTCGTCCTACCGGAAAATACAGAGGAAGTTTCGCAACTCCTGCGCTATTGCCATGACAACGGGATCAAGGTCGTGGCCCGCGGCTCCGGCACATCGCTCTCCGGCGGTTCACTGCCGCTGGGGGATTCGGTCGTTCTGGGCTTGGGCAAGTTCAACCGGATTTTGGATATTGATTACGCCAACCGGTGTGTGGTCACCCAGCCCGGCGTCGCCAATCTGGCTATCTCTCACGCCGTGGCCGAGGAGAGCTTTTACTATGCCCCTGATCCATCCAGCCAGATCGTCTGTTCCATCGGCGGCAACATCGCCGAAAACTCCGGCGGTGTGCATTGCCTGAAGTACGGGTTGACCACCAACAATGTCCTGGGCGTGGAGATGGTGTTGATCAACGGCGATATTGTGCGTTTCGGCGGCAAGCACCTGGATGCGCCGGGCTATGACATGCTGGGTCTTATCACTGGCTCGGAAGGTCTGCTGGGCGTCATCACCGAGGTGACGGTAAGAATTTTGCGCAAACCGCCGACGGCCCGCGCGCTGCTGCTGGGTTTCGATAAGGCCGAGGCGGCGGGCGATTGCGTCGCTGCGATCATCGGCGCGGGCATCGTGCCGGGCGGCATGGAGATGATGGACCGGCCGGCGATCAAGGCGACCGAGGAATTCGTCCAGGCCGGCTATCCGCTGGACGTGGAAGCGCTGTTAATTGTCGAGCTGGACGGGCCCGAAGTCGAGGTGGATTATCTCATCGGCCGGGTCGAAGAAATCGCCAAGAACAACGGCGCCGGGTATCTCCGGATCAGCGAAAATGAAGACGAGCGGGAAAAGTTCTGGGCCGGCCGCAAGGCGGCATTCCCGGCGGTAGGCCGGTTGGCGCCAGATTATTACTGCATGGACGGCACCATCCCGCGGGCCAAGCTGCCGCAAGTCCTCGCGCGCATCCGCGAGCTGTCGGATCAGTACGGATTGGCGGTGGCCAATGTGTTTCATGCCGGCGACGGCAACCTGCATCCGCTGATCATGTACGACGCCAATAATCCGGGCGAGCTGGAAAAGACCGAAGAATTCGGCGGTGAGATATTGAAATACTGTGTCGAGGTCGGCGGCGTGCTGACCGGTGAACACGGTGTCGGTGTCGAGAAACGGGACCTGATGGGCTCCATGTTCACGGAGACCGATCTCAATCAGCAGCAGCGGGTGAAATGCGCGTTCGATCCAAGCTCGCTGTTGAATCCCGGCAAAGTGTTCCCGACCCTCCATCGTTGTGCCGAGTTGGGCCGGGTGCATGTGCACCGTGGCGAAATCCGCTTCCCAAATATCCCGAGGTTCTAGATGGCCGACGAGACGCTGCAGCCAAGCTCGGCCGACGAGCTAGCCGATATCGTGGCGCAAGCCGCCGACGCGGGCGCGGCGCTGAAGGTTCAGGGCCGGGGCACCAAGGACGGCTGGGGCCGGCCGGTCGATGCGCCGCTCGCGGTATCCACGGCGGGCCTCGCCGGGATTTCTCTCTACGAGCCGGAAGAGCTGGTTTTGAGCGCGGCCGCCGGCACGCCCATTTCCGCGATCCGCCAATCGCTGGAACAGCACAATCAATTCCTGCCCTTCGAGCCGCCGGACCTGGGTCCGCTTTGGGGCGCAGAGCCGGACAGCGGCACGCTCGGCGGGGTGATCGCCGCCAATCTGTCGGGGTCCCGGCGGCTTCAGGCCGGCGCGGCCCGGGATCATCTTCTGGGTTTCGAGGCGGTGAACGGTCGGGGCGAGCTATTCAAATCCGGCGGCCGGGTGGTGAAGAACGTCACCGGCTTCGATCTTTCCAAACTGATGGCCGGCTCCTTCGGCACCCTCGGCGTGATGACCAGCATCACCATCAAGGTGCTGCCGAACCCGGAAAAGACCCGGACCGTGCTGATCTATGGATTGAACGAGACCACCGGGGTCGAGGCCTTGTCCCGCGCCCTGCAGAGCCCGTTGGAGGTAAACGGCGCGGCGTATCTGCCGGCGCCGGCGGCGGCCCGGTCGACCGTCGACTATGTGTCAGGGTCGGGCAAAAGCGTGACCGCCATCCGGCTCCAGGGCCCCGGCCCGTCGGTGGAAACAAGATGCGATGAGATGCGAGCGCTGATGGGCGAGTTCGGAGAGGTGGAGGAGCTGCATTTCCACAACTCCAAGACCTTATGGGAAGAAATCGGCAATGTGGGCGGACTGCTTGGTGAAGACGACAGCATCCTGTGGCGGTTGTCCGTCGCGCCGACCGACGGCCCCGCCGTGGCGCAGGACATTGCCAACGGGTGCGGCGGGGAGGCCTATTTCGATTGGGGCGGCGGGCTGATCTGGCTTTCGTTGCCGGCGGACGGCGGCTGTCACGACGGCGATGTGCGGGGCGCGGTTGCGGCGAAAGGCGGACATGCCACGCTGATGCGCGCACCCGAAAATGTCCGCCGGGAGGTATTCGTGTTCGAACCCCAGGCCGCCGCTGTCGCCGGAATTCAGGCGAACCTCAAGACCAGTTTCGATCCCAAGCTGATCCTCAATCCGGGCCGTATGTATCCGGAAACGGGCGGGGGCGGTTAGGCGATGCAGACCCATTTCAGCGTGGATCAGCTCGAAAGTCCGACCATCCGGGAGATGGACGCGGTGCTGCGCAAATGCGTCCATTGCGGCTTCTGCCTGTCGGCTTGCCCCACCTACAGCATCCTCGGCGACGAACGGGACAGCCCACGCGGCCGCATCTATCTGATCAAGGACATGCTGGAAACCGATGGGCAAAGCCTGCCCCAGGTCCGCCCTCACGTGGATAAGTGCCTGTCGTGTCTGGCCTGCACCTCGGTGTGCCCGTCGGGCGTCGACTACGGTCACTACGTGGACTACGCGCGAGCCTATGTGGATGAAAAGGCGCCGCGCCCGGCCCTGGACAATTTGATCCGGGGCCTCCTCGCCAAAACCATTCCCAACCCCCGCCTGTTCCGCCTGTCTTTGCTGGCCGGGCGTTTGGGTAAACCCTTTGCCGGTCTGTTCGGCAAGAAACTGGGTGCGCTTTTGAAAATGGCGCCGGGAAGATTGCCCTCGGCGGAAAGCTTAGGCGCGCCTGGCGTCTATCCGGCCATGGGCGAACGGGTGAAGCGGGTGGCGCTGTTGGCCGGCTGCGCCCAACAGGTGCTGCGCCCGGCAATCAATGCGGCGACCATCCGGCTGTTGAACCGTCTCGGCTGCGAGGTGGTGGTTTCGGCGAGCGCAGGCTGCTGCGGCGCGCTGGTGCATCACATGGGCCGGGCCGGGGAGGCGCGCGCCTTCGCCGCGGCCAATATCGACGCCTGGATGCTGGAGGTCGATGGCGCCGGTTTGGACGCCATTGTGGTTAACGCCTCCGGCTGTGGCACCGAGGTGAAAGACTATGGCCATCTGTTCAAGGACGATGCCGCCATGGCGGAGAAGGCGGCAAAAACCTCGGCGCTGACAAAGGACATCAGCGAGGTGCTGGCTGATCTCGCCTGGCCGTCTGATCTCCCCGGCGGGAACGACGCGGCGGAGCCCGTCAGCGTCGCCTATCATGATCCGTGTTCTCTATTGCATGGGCAGAAGATTTCCGCCGGGCCCCGCGCGCTCTTGCAGGCCGCCGGGTTCCAGCTTCAGGAGATTCCCGGCCAGCATTTCTGCTGCGGCTCCGCCGGCGCCTATAACCTGCTGCAGGACGAGCTGGCCTCCCGGTTAAAGGACCGGCGGCAAGCGGCGATACGCAAAACAAACGCGGATGTGCTGGCCACCGGCAATATCGGCTGTCAGGTCCAGCTTCAGGACGGGCTCGATATGCCCGTGGTACACACGGTGGAGCTGTTGGATTGGGCGTCTGGCGGGCCGAAACCGGCGGGGCTTTGACGTCCCTTGCACTCAGCGTCCGCTTCGGCGGATACTGATCATATGAAGCGATTTCGTCAGGTCTATATAAGTCTATGCGCTGCGGCATGCCTTTTTGCCGCGCCGGCGGTCGCCGATCAGAACGACAAGCGGCTGGATGTGCTGTTCGAACGGCTACTCGCCACCACCGATGCGGCAGAGGCCGCGTCCCTGCAGCAATCCATCTGGGATATCTGGGTGGAATTTTCCGACCCGCAAACGAAGGCGTTTCTTGATTCCGGAATCCTTGCGATGAACGCCGGCCATTTGAGCCTGGCGCTCACGGCATTCAGCCAGGTGATCAAGGAAGCGCCGGAATTCGCCGAGGGCTGGAACAAGCGGGCGACCGTGCTGTTCCTGCTGCACCGATTCGATGACTCGGTCGAGGACATCGCCCGCACCCTGACCCTGGAGCCCCGGCATTTCGGCGCACTCTCCGGGCTGGGCCAGATCAACATGGCCATGGGCCGCCGCGAAGCCGCCGCCCGCGCATTCGAGCAGGCGCTCAAAGCCAATCCCCACCTGCCGGGGCTGAAAGCGCTCATCAAGGCGCTCCGGGAAAAGGAAAAGGGCGAGGAGACGTGAGGGCCTAATACCCCAGCATGCCGAACACGCCGAAGCCCTTGGCCGGGCCGGAGGAGAGGCTCAGCATATTTTCGATCAACCCGTTATTCACCTGGGCCAGGGATTCGATATTGTTGATGGCGAGCCGTAGCTTCAGATTGGCCGCCGACGTTTCGGCGGCGCTGGCGTCGAATTCCTCGGCGCGGATGTTGCGTTGTTCATGTCTGAGCACGCTGATCTTCTTATCAGCCAGGTCAATACGGCCCTCCAGCAGGGAGGCGTCGGCGACGATGGAGCCGCTCAGCCGGTCAAATTCGGTTATCGCCGCATCGATCTCCGCAATGGCGGTGGTGACATCCGTGTCGGTCGCGAAGTCGTTGTAGTATTCTGAGGTTATGAGCCCCAGGCCGGCGGTCGTCACGGTTCCAGATAGGGGCGTGGCACCGGAGAAACTGACCGCACCGGTCGAGGTGTCGTAACTATCCAGGGTTAGGTCGTCGGCGGAGATGGACAGGCCGGTCTTCTCGTTCGTGCCGTCGATCTTGTGCTGATAGAACGTGTTTTCCCCACGGTTCAGCCGCCACTTGAGGCCGTCACCGTCGGTAATCTCGAAATCATTGCCAAGGAACGCGCCTTCCACGGCGGCGAACCCGCCGTTTTCGCTAGTGGCGGTATAGATGTCGTCGGTGTTCCAATCGGGCCCCTTGGTGTTGCCGACCAGATTGAGATTGCCGATCTTGGTCTGCTGATTGGCGCCGTTCACATAGCCGTTGATATTTTTGAAGTACTCGTTGAATTGTTCCGCTGCCGCCGCCCGGTCCTCATCCGAGGTGGAGCCCTGGATCAGGGTCAGCTCCGTGCGCATATCATCCAGGTATTTTTCCACCCACTCGATCGCGTTGCGCGCCTTTTTCAGCGCCATGACGTTGTCGTTCACCTTTTCCTTAAAGCTGGTGAGGCGGGCGATCTCCTTGGTGGCGGCGACAAGGTCCGGCCGGTCGAAGTTGACGGCCTCTTGCGCGCGCTCTTCCTGATTGCGGGCGACAAGCTGCTGGGTGATCAACACCAGGGAATCCTGGGAATTGAACTGGTTTCGCGCCAGTTGGGTGTTGACGATTTCCGCGATGGAGCCCAGACCAATGGCCATTTTCTATCCATTCTGGTTGCGGGCGCGCCGATTTCGGGCGGGCGGCCCTGTCTGATGTCTAGCCGGCATTCTACCGGAGCATGGTTACCGTCCCGTAAACGGTAGCTGGGGCCATTCTAGGAGGAACTGTTGTTTCCGGTCAATTGGGGAGGCGCACCTGTAACGTGATTTGGCAGCGCCGCGATTTCCCTCTACAACGCTTGTCATGATTTTTACCGGGAGAAGGAGCGGAAGATGAGTGATCAGGAAACAGCCGTTATCGTCGGCACGGGCACGGGACTGAGCGCCTCGCTGGCCCGGAAATTCAACGGCGCCGGCATGAATGTGGCCCTGGCCGCCCGAGATGTGGACAAGCTGTCTGATTTGGCGGCAGAGACGAATGCCAAAACATACGTCTGCGACTGTGCGGATGCCGATCAGGTGGCGGCGCTGTTCGCCGGCGTCGAGGCTGATTTCGGCACGCCGACCGTGGTGGTGTTCAACGCCAGCCGGCGGGTGCGGGGCACGATCGACGAGCTTGACCCCGGCGAGGTCAAAGAGGCCGTCTTGGTCACCGCCTACGGGGGCTTTCTGGTCGGTCAGGCGGCGGCCCAGGCGATGATCCCGGCCGGGAAGGGCACCATCCTGTTTACCGGCGCGTCTGCCGGGGTGAAGGGCTTTCCCATGTCCGCCACCTTCGCTATGGGCAAGTTCGGGCTGCGCGGTCTGGCGCAGAGCATGGCGCGGGAGCTGCATCCCAAGAACATCCATGTGGCCCATATCGTGATCGACGGCGGCATCCGCAATCCCCATCGCCAAGGCCGGGTCGAAGGCGCTGACGACACGCCCGACAAATGGCTGGACCCGGACGCCATCGCAGACACGTACTTCCACCTGCACCTGCAAGACCGGTCCGCCTGGGCCTGGGAAATCGAACTCCGCCCCTGGGTCGAGAAATTTTAAGCGCCGATTAGAACGGCCGGTCGCCGGCGATGCCGACCCGTTTCAGATACCGGATCTGATCCGGCGGGAAGTCGGTCCTGGCGTGCTGGGTGCAGCGGTTGTCCCAAATCAGGAGGTCGCCCAGCCGCCATTGGTGCTCATAGATAAAGTCCCGGTTTTCCGCCAGTTCGAACAATCGGCCGAGGGTGGCGTCGCTTTCCGCCGGGTCCAGATCAATGATTTCTTCGGTCATCAACTTGTTGACGTAAATCACTTTCCGGCCGGTCTCGGGATGGGTGCGAACCACCGGATGCACGGCGTGGGGGCTGTCTTCCGCCGCCCGGCCGCGCCGCGTCATGGCGCCGTAATCATAGGCGTTCATGGCCCGGTATTGGCCCAGCGTTTCCTGGTCCACCGCGCTTAGGGAGTCGTAGGCTGTGTACATATTGCTGAACATGGTGTTGCCGCCCTCGCTCGGTAGCTCGACCGCATAGAGGACCGTCGCCATAAGGGGTTCCTCATGGAAGGCCGAATCCGAATGGAACTGGAGTTCCCCTTCCCGCAGCACGCCGATAGGCTCCCCATCCTTCGTGATATTGGTGATCGGCAGGATATGATTATCCATGCCATCGGTTTCGCTGTACTCTTTGACCCTGCTGTTGGAATACGGCTCGCCTAAATAGCCGGCGAACCGCACCTGTTGTGCTTCATTCAGGTCCTGACCCCGGAACAGCAAGACCAGATGTTCCAGCCAGGCTTCCCGCAGGTCCGCAACCGTATCAGCATCCAGTTCTTCGCGCAGATCAAGGCCGGTGATTTCCGCCCCCAAGGCGGTGGACAAAGGTTTAACGGCAAATTTCGGCATCACGTCGCCTCCCCAAAGACGTTAGCGGCTTGACCAGAGTTTAGCCGAGGAGCGGCGCAGGGCAAGACGGCCATCGTCAGCGGCGCGGTGGTGGATATGTCATTTCAACCTATAGCAGCGAATTCCCGATGCTAAATTGGCGCCTCGAAAATGGTGCCTCGAAAATGGTGCCTGGCACAATAGGGGTGATTTCGGGGGCTCTGGCGCCAGGCACTTTACTCTCGGTTGTACAGGTGGCGTTTGTCCGGTGGACCGGTCAAACCGCGGCCGCGGCGGCCTCGGCTTCGGGGACCACGTCATAGGCGTAGAGCTCGGCGCGGAACGCCGCGTGCGCCGTCAGTTCCGCATCCCGTTTCTCCAAATCCTCGTAGCCCAGCATGGAATCCACGCGAAGCCCGTTCACCCGCGCCCCGTGCTGGACCTCGGCCACCCGCTCGCGCCGGAGTTTTTCATAGGCTAATAGAGCCGCCGGCACATCGGCGTTGTCGGTCTTGGAGAGAATGATCGCGAGGGCGATACCGTCTTCGATCGACTGGTTGGCGCCTTGGCCGAGATGCGGCAACATCGGATGCGCCGCGTCCCCCAGCAGCGTCAATCGGCCCTTGGACCAGCCCGGCAGGGGCTCCCGGTCATAAAGCGCCCAGCGGAAACATTCATCCACCTGGGCCAGCACCGTCTGGATGCGAGGGTCCCAGCCTACGAACTCGGCACGGAGCGTGTCGGGATTGCCCGGCGCGGACCAGGATTCCTTCATCTCTTCATCGGTCGGGACAAAGCCCACATAGTTGATCATTGTTCCGTGGCGGACGGGGAAGACCAAAAAGTGCTTCGACGGTCCGGCCCACATTTGCCAGACATCGTTCGGCCAGTCGGGCAGCCGGTCGAGGGGCACCAGCCCCCGGTAAGAAATCGTTCCGTGAAACACGGGATCGGACGGCGGGTATACATAAGGCCGCATCTCGGAATGGATGCCGTCGGCGCCAATCACCACATCGGCCTCGATCTCGTTGCCGTTGTCGAAGGTGACCCGCGCCTTGTCGCCCACCTGCTCAAACCCGATGCCCCGGTGTCCGCAATTGACGACACCGTCGGGCAGCGGCTCGGCCAGGAAATCGACGAAGTCGGCCCGGTGCATGCCGTAGTTAGCGCTCCAGCCGGTGGCGTCACTGACCTGCACCCTAGCGATATGGGAGCCGTCGTCGCGGAGATATTCGGATTTTTCGCCGACCGGTGCGCCGAACTTCTCCACCGACGGGCCGAGACCCACCCGCTGCATCTGGCGGACGGCGTTCGGGGTCACATAGACGCCGGCGCCCACCTCGCCCAATTCCGGGGCCTGTTCGTAAACGGAAACCTCAAGCCCGTAGGCGATCATGGCATTGGCGGCAAACAGACCGCCGATACCGCCGCCGATGATGGCGACCTTGGGTTTTTTCTGTGCCATGGCGATGCTCCGTTATATCGTAACTCCGATGGAAGTTTACCTGCTTATCTTACATGCCCAGCGCGTTCTTGTAGAGGTCCAGCAGTTCTTCCTGTTCCCGCCGGTCTGACGTGTTCAGTTTGCGGAGGCGGATCACCTGGCGCATGATCTTGATATCAAACCCGGCGCTTTTTGCTTCCGAGTAGACTTCTTTCACGTCCTCCGATAAGGCCGTTTTCTCCTCTTCCAGCCGTTCAATGCGTTCAACAAAGGATTGAAGCCGCTCTCCGGCAATGCCGCCTACGTCCGCCATCTTGGTGTCTCTCCGGTGTGGATTTTGTTTGTGGTGAGGCGGGAAAAATACAAGCCGGGTTCGGGTGCTGCAAGACGGTGCGGCGGCTAATAGTGCTGAACTCTGTGGATAACCGGGTTGCGGAGGATCGGTTCCAGACAATCTGCCAGCACATCCGCCCAATAGGCCTGTTTCTCGGGCGTGTCGATCTCGTCCTGGCGAATCTCTACCGCGCTGTGGGCGAAGCCTTGTGCGCCCGCGTGATGGTCCAGTGTGTGCGCCAATTGATAACCGGAATAGGGTTCGTTATCGCCGACGGTGAGACCATCCGGATGCGCCCGTAGCGCCTTGATCAGCGGCTCCGGTATGCGCGGGTCCAGATGCCACAAGACGCCGATGTGCCAGGGCCGTTCCAGCCCGCCCATGCTCGGCGTAAAGCTGTGCACCGAAAAAAAAGCCGGCGGTGCGCCGAGATAGCCCAGCCGGTCCAACTGCGCCGCGATGCGCCTGTGATACGGGGTATAGATGCCGTCCACCCGGGCGGCGCGATCCTCGGCGGAGAGGTTTTTGTTCCCGGGGATCGGAATGTCGTCGCTGACCTCGGGGACGGCGGTGGGATCGTCCGGGGCGCGGTTGGCGTCAATCACCAGCCGGGAGTAACCGGCCAGCACCGCCGTGGCGTCCAGCCGTTCCGCCAGCTGTTGGGCAACGGCCGCCGCGCCGATGTCCCAGCCCACATGCTGCTCCAATATGTCTTGCTCAAGCCCTAGATTGTCGAGCGCTGCCGGCACCCGGTTGCTCGCGTGATCGCAGACGATCAACAGCGGCGTCGTAGCGTCGCCGTTGATAACGGTGAAGGGTGCGGGTTCATCCGGGGTCAGAAGGCTCATCACTTGGGCTCGTTAAAATTCGACCACTCGTCCTAGCAGTTGGTGCTGGCGGCGGCAACCGGCCCGGCCTATAACCGCCCGTCATGATGGAACTGGATCACGCACTGACTGTTAAAAGACGCGCGTTGGCGGCCCTGTTGCTGGGTGCGGCGTGCATTGCCTTTGCCCCCATTTTTGTGCGCCTCAGCGATCTGGGACCGGTCGCCACCGCCTTCTACCGGGTGCTCCTGGCCCTACCTGTTCTGTGGTTCTGGATGCGCCAGGAGGAAAAGCGGGACGCAAGGACCCGCCGGCCGTCATCCGTGTCCGATTACGCAAGGCTGTCTTTGGCCGGGGTGTTTTTCGCCTGTGATTTGGCAGTCTGGCATTTCTCCATCACCATGACCACGGTCGCCAATTCGACCCTGTTCGCCAACGCCGCGCCGATTTGGGTGACCCTCGGCGGGTTCTTTTTGTTTGGCGAACGGTTCAGCCGTGTGTTTCTGGCCGGGTTGGTCTGTGCGGTGGCGGGCATCCTGCTGCTGATGGGGGAAAGCCTGAACATCAGCGATCAGTACTTGGCCGGCGATGCCTTGGGCGTAGCGGCGTCCGTCTTCTACGCGGCGTATATCATGTCGGTGGGCCGGCTCCGCCATGATTTTTCCACCGCCACGGTGATGGCCTGGTCTGGCGTGGTCAGCGCCTTTTTGCTGGCGCCCATGGCGATGATCGCCGGCGACGGGTTCGTGGCGGCGGGGGTATCCGGCTGGCTGATCCTGTTGGGCTTGGCGCTGGTCTCCCATGCCGGGGGGCAGAGCTTGATTGCCTATTCCCTGGCGCATCTGCCGGCGGCGTTGGGCGCGGTGGGCTTGTTGCTGCAGCCGGTGTTGGCGGCGGTGATCGCCTGGTTCCTGTTCGCCGAGGCCTTGGGTCCATTGCAGATCGCCGGGGCCATCTGTGTGCTGGCCGGGATTTACCTGGCCCGCCGCGGCTCGTCGTAGATCATTGAACAATTTCCGGTGACACCCTCGTCATCGCCGGGCAAATATGTTTTGGTGTCGCCTCGTTTGATCAAGCCAACCAACCCTTTTGGAGTCCCAATGTCCTCTGAGGCCAGCCGCGAAAACCTGTTCGCCGACGGCGTCGCCTATTTTGTCGACCGTAAGCCCAAGGCTGCGGACTTCATGGCTGAGGTGTTGGAAGGCTTGGCCAAGTCGCCCAAGGCCATCCCGCCGAAGTTCTTTTATGACGATGCGGGGTCGCACCTGTTTAACGCCATCTGCGAGACCCCGGAGTATTACGTCACCCGGACTGAGACCTCTCTAATGGCGACGATCGGGCCGGAAATCGCCGCGCTGGCCGGGCCTGGCCGGGTGGTGGTGGAATATGGCTGTGGCTCCAGCCTGAAGATCGATATTCTCTTGAACCTGCTGGACAAGCCGGCGGAGTTTCTGGGCATTGATATTTCCGGAGAACACCTCCGCCAGACCGTGATTGAGATCGCCCGGGATCATCCGGACGTCCGGGTGGGTGGTCTCTGCGCAGATTTCTCCGGCGGGCTGGATCTGCCCACAGAAATGGGTGAGGGACGCTTGTTGGCTTTTTTCCCCGGTTCCACCATCGGCAATCAGACCCCGGCGGAGGCGGAAGATTTTCTGCGTGATGTTCGGGCGACCATCGGCGATGACGGAGAGATGCTGATCGGCGTGGATTTGAGGAAGTCGCCGGATATCTTGAACCCGGCCTACAATGACGCCGCCGGCCATACGGCCGCATTTAACCTCAATCTATTTCATCGTATGGTTAATGAACTGGGCGCGGACCTGGACATCGGGTCATTCCGCCACAAGGCCTTTTTCAACGAGGCAGAGAGCCGGATCGAAATGCACCTGGAAAGCCAGAAGGCCCAAACGATTTTACTGGGCGACCGGTCTTTTGACGTCGCCGACGGTGAAACCATCCATACGGAAAATTCTCATAAATATAGTATTGAGGCTTTTAGCGACCTCGCGGGCCGGGCCGGCTTTGACGTGCGGAAATCCTGGACCGACAAGGACCAGTTGTTCAGTATCCACTATTTAGGGGCAAAGTAGGGCTCAGGGTCCGGACCCTAGTTGACCTTGGCGGCGGTGCGGCCGGCGGCGGTGATGCTCACTTTGTTAAAATCGGCGCCGAAAGTGGACACCCGCACCCAGCGTTTCTCTTGGCACTCTTTCAAAGTACGATTTAATATCTCGTACTTTTCATCATCCTGAACGGCAAAATCGCCGGACATCATGAGCATTTCGAGAAATAATCGCTGCTGAGGTAGAATATCTGCCATGGTTCGCTGTTTCCCTGTAAGACAGACAATAGATAGACAGAAATAAGGGATTTTCCAATGGAGTTTTTCACCGGAAATATTCGGACTATCGTAAGTTTCTGCCTCCTAACCGTAGGGCTCTCGGTGTTTTCGGCGGCAGTGCAGGGGGGCGATCGGCTCAAAGCCATGGCCCTGATCAAATCGGGCGCAGATATCAATATCCGCGACACTCATGGCCGGACGCCGTTGATGCTGGCGGCCCACAACAAAGACCACGCCATGGCGCGGCTGTTGATCAAGGCGGGTGCGGACGTGAACGCCCTCGATATCGAACGCTATGACGTCATCACGATTTCAGGCGTCGCCGATGATCCGGAGATGATCCGCATCGCACTGGCCGCCGGGGCGAACGCGGGCCTCTCCACCAGCCCTTATGACGGCACGGCGCTGATCGCTTCGGCTCATCTAGGCCGGGTGGAGGTGGTCAACCTTTTGATTGCAGCCAAAGCGCCTTTGGATCACGTCAATAATCTCGGCTGGACGGCTTTGATCGAAGCGATCGTGCTGGGCGACGGCGGGCCCGATCACACCGCAATCGTCAAGGCGCTGATCGACGCCGGGGCTGATGTGAACATCGCCGACCGCCAGGGCGAGACGCCGCTCAGGCTCGCCCGTGGGCGGGGGTTTGCTCAGATGGCGACGTTGATTGAGGCAGCCGGGGGGCGGTGAGCAGGGCGCGCGACCCCCTTGACCTTCCATCGGCTGGAAGACCTATGTGTCACCGAATGTAAACTGCAAAATAGGAAACATGCGTTGACGTATTCTCGTCCTGGCGTCGTCTATACCGGCATTGTTTTAACATATTTGTTTGTTTGGTTTGCGCCCGTGAAGGCGAACTCAATCACCTTGGCTCCCAAGGATCCGGCGGCTGTGGCGGCCGGCAAGACGCTGTATGCCGAGCATTGCGCCAGCTGTCATGGAGAAAATCTGGAAGGCCAGAAGAACTGGCAGAACCCGCTGCCCAATGGGCGGATGCCGGCTCCGCCACATGATAAAAGCGGACATACCTGGCATCATTCTGACGTTCTGTTGTTTCGGATCACCAAACTGGGCACGGAGAAAGTGGTCGGCGGCGACTACAAAAGCGATATGATCGGCTTTCAGGACGTATTAACCGACCGGCAAATCATCCAGGTGTTGTCCTATATCAAGAGTTCGTGGCCGGCGGAGTTCCAAAAGTTGCACGACGGGGTCAACGAACGTGCTAAACTTTACGGCAATTGAGGTTAAGCATTGATATCCGGAACAAACCTTTGAGCGAAGCAACTCTCAGAAGCGTCGTGGCGATCCTGGTGTTGGTGTTGGGGTGCGTCATCATGGCGGGGACCGCCTCAGAGGCTCAGGCTCACGGCATTAGCCACAATGGTGAGGCTCCCGGAGCGATTCATCAGACTGCAAACCTATTAAATGGCATTAATAATCTCGTTACCCAGCCGCACGAAAAACATGATCCGTTTTGCTGTCATACCGACAATGCGGGCTTTGGTTGTTCTTCGGCCTATACCCTTCTGACCGCGTCCAGTGATGGCTTAATGGCTTTGCAGGTTGACAGACACATTCTGCTCTTAAGGCAGGTCCTTTTTAAGTCCCGGTTTCAATTCCCTCTCTTGCGGCCCCCCATCCTCTAAATGGCGTGAAATCTTAATCTGATTGCATATCGTTCAAGCCGTTTAGAAGGAACACCCACCTATGAAGAATATTTTGATGACCGGTGTCATAGCCGTGTCCTTGGTTGCTGTCGGTACGGCGACCCTCGCCCACGACAAAGCCACAGGCATTGTCAAAGAACGAATGGTCCTGATGGAAAACCTGGGTAAGTCTATGAAAGCGCTTTCCCAAATGATGAGAGGCCGGGAACCATATGATGCTGTTAAGGTAAAGGCGTTAGCCAAGAGCTTGGCTGATCATGGCGGCACGGCAATGACCAAATTGTTTCCGGAGGGCAGCCTGGACAAACCGACGGAGGCGCGCCCCGAAATCTGGCAGGATTGGAACAAGTTCACTGCCCTGGCCGATCAATTGACTGATTATGCGAAAGCTTTGGAACAAGCGGCGGAGAATGACTCCAACATGCCTGGCCCCGGTAGGGGTATGGGCAATGGAATGATGGGACAAGGCGGAGGCCGCATGATGGGTCCCGGCGGTGGTCCCATGATGCAAGGCGACGCAGGTGGACCATCTCCTGAGCATCTCGCCCAGATGCCCCCAAACGTGGCATTCATGAACATCGCCCGGACTTGTTCTGGCTGCCATCAAGAGTTCCGGATCAAAAAGTAGGGGAGGTAGAAAAGATGCTAAAAAAGGTTCCCGCTGCGGCCGTGGCGCTTCTGCTCCTTGTGCCTGAGACCGTGCCCGCTCAAACAAAGAAAGTCGCGCCAGCCGTGCCGCCGGAACTCAATTTGGGTAAAGCGATCTACTTGAAAAACTGCGCGGTCTGTCATGGCGTCGATGTGAAGGGGACGAAGAACGGCCCGCCGCTGATCCACAAAATCTATCACCCCGGCCATCATGCCGACGGGGCGTTTTATCTGGCGGTGAAGGTGGGCGTGCGTCAGCATCACTGGAAGTTCGGCAGCATGCCGCCGGTGAAGGGCGTCGACCAAAACATGACCACCGCCATCATCAAATTCATCCGTCACCTCCAGAAAGAAGCGGGGATTTTTTAGCTAGATGCCGGGTGTTCGTCGAATTGTTCGGCGCCATCGCATATGTCGTACCAAGTTGGTTTTTCGGCCACGAACTCGTGGAACCGGTTATTCACGCCGATGTCGCCGTCCAGCGCACTAGCCGCAACGGGGAATGTGTCTGCATCGGATAAAATTTCACCGAGGGACGAGCCGCAAATTTTACAGAAACAGCGCTCATACTTGTAAGGAGGCCCAGGTTGGTACTGTTGGACGCGATCTCGTCCTTGAATCCACCTGAGGTCATCCTTTTTTACAAAGACAAATGTACTCGCACCAACCTTGCGGCATCGCGTGCAATGACATGTCCCCATCAAGGACGGCTCCACCAAGATTTCAAATTTTACCGCACCACAGCAACAACTTCCCTCGATCATATAATTTTCCTCCGTCGCAAAGATTGGCAGGCACATTAAAGAACATTACAAGAACATTTGGTGGAAGACAATGTTGCGGCGCGGCAGAGCGCCTGCGCCGACCGGCTTGCCCAGACGGCGGCCGGATAGCCGAGGACAAACAGAATGTTTCTTGGGGAAAAATGGTGCCGCAGGGTGGATTTGAACCACCGACCTCCCCCTTACCAAGGGGGTGCGCTACCCCTGTGCCACTGCGGCCCTGATTGAGCGGCGCGAACATGCCACAGACGCCCGCCGGTCTCAACAGTTTCGTGCGTCTCTTTTTTTCCGAATCCCTCTTCCGCAGAATTTCGGGTTGGGCGTAAGATAAGTCCCTGAGTCATGGCTCGGAGGAAGAGTCCCATGCGTGTGTGTCGTTTTCTTGGCGCCGGCCGCGTTCTGATCGCCCATCACCGGAGCGACCAATGTCCCTACACCAGCCCCGACGATGTCCCCAAGCTGGAAAAAGCGCTCACGGCGGCCGGTCCCGTGAGAGCGATTTACTTTGAAGGCGGCGACGAGCCGCGATCCCGAGCCTGTCAGGCTCGGCACTATCACGGCTTTTTCGGCATCGAGGATCAGGTGCTGGCCGACATGGCGAATTTTATTCTGGAGAAGCGCTAGGCGGGGCTAAATCGCCATGTGAAACCAGCCGGTGACGATGTACTTCTCGCCGCTCAGGACCGGGCAGCCGCGATGGGCATGAGTCCACTCCGCCGGCCAGATCAGGGTCTTCCCGGCGACCGGCTTCACCTTAAGGCCATACAGCACAAACTCGGTCTCGCCCCCGTCGTCGACCGTATTCAGATAGGTCATCCAGACCAGCAGGCGGTGCAGTTTCGAAAAGCTGGTCTTTTCCGAATGCACGCCGGAGAAATGCCCGCCTTCCTCATACCGCTGCATGTTGAACGTGCCCACGTGCAGTTTCGGCACGAAGCCCTCCAGGAACGGCCATTGGGCGCGATAATCCCGGAGGCAGGACTGGAGCCCGGCAAAGTATTCGTTGAAGATCGCGTAGCCGGGATCGGTCAGCATCTTGGGGTCGATGGAGATATCCGTGCTTTTCTTAATAGTCTCGTCAAGCACGCCCTGGCCCAGATAGCCGGGTGTCTGCATTTCCGCATGTTCGTTAAAAAACCCGATCAGCTGCTCGCAGACCACGGGATCAATGGCGGTCCAGCTGCCGATGAAATGGGGCGCGAGGGTGTTCGTTTCTTCAATCCGCCGTTCCAGCATTTTATGCCCCCCCGTATGGGGTTTGCTTGGCTTCCTGTATGACCGCCGCCGGGTCAATTGCGTTCTCCATCAGGTCCATCAGATCGACAACAATATCACCTTCATCACCAAAGATGATGCGGGGAAGACTGTTCCCCGCCGGGGTAAATTCGATAAAGCCGCTGGATCGCCTCAATTCCCGCAGCCCGTCCTCGAACCTGCCGCATTCCAGCAGACAGAGCCCCAATTGCTTGTGGCAGGTGTCATCGTCGGGGCGAAGGATCAGCGCATCCTGGAATGCCGACACGGCCTCCCGGAACATGCGAAGCTCGGTCATCAACAGCGCCAGATGGAAATGAGCTTCGAACAGATTGGGGTCGATCGCGGCCGCCATCTTGAACGCCAGAAACGCATCGGTTGATTGATCCAGCGCCCGCAGACATTCGCCGCGCAGCACATGAGCTTGAGCGATCCCGTAGCCGCTGCGGAGCGCCGCATCAATATGGGTCAAGGCAGCGGGATAACGTTCCGTCTCCTTAAACAGATTTCCCAGATTGAGATGGGCGTTCACGTGGGTGTCGTCGGCGTCAATGGCGTGGCGGAAATAATGTTCCGCCTCCGTGTTGCGGCCCGTTTGGTAGAAGTGCAATCCCAGCATGGAGAGCGCATCGGCAAAGCCAGGCCGGCCGGTGATCGCGGTCTCCAGATGCCTGACTGCCGCCGTCCGGTCGCCGCCGTCGAATTGCAATAGAGCTAAAATGTAGTGGGCGTCGGGATCCGCTGGAGAGCGCCCGACAATGTCTTCGGCCAGTTTTCGGGCGGTGGCAAAATCACCCTTATCCAGGCCGGCGTATGCGTCTTCGACCAACGATGCCAATAAAGTAAGCCCTATATTTATTCTTGTTTTTGTCGCGTCTCACGGACGACTGACCAACGAGAAGATACGTTGATTCCGTCGCGTAGAGATAGAATTTATTTGAGGTGGGTCATGCAAAATATTCAACCGGACTTCACAAGGATTTGACCCGATTTGCGGGGTCTGCGATACACGTCCGATGACAGAAGATTCCGATAACATCCCGGACACGCCCAAACGCCAACAGCCCAAGATCAGCGACAAGGGCAAGGCCATGGCGGCCGAGCGGGAAGAACGCTTGGCCAAGGCGCTGCGCGACAATCTGCGCCGCCGCAAGGGCCCTGAAAAACATTAAGGCCGGCTGCCGCAAGCCGGCCATTCTCCCGCCACACGGATCGGTTCTTGTGAGCCCGTGCCACATGGGATATTAGGCCTTATGGATTCAATTCGGATACGCGGCGGCAAGCCGTTGCATGGCAGCATCCCGATCGGGGGCGCCAAAAACGCCGCGCTGCCTTTGTTGGCGTCGTCGCTCCTTACCTCCGAGACCCTCACCCTTTCCAATCTCCCCCATCTCGCGGACATCACCACCATGGTGCATCTGCTGGGTGAGCTCGGCGTCTCCATCGGCATGTTGGGCGATGCGCCCAATGGCGGCCATGTGGGCCGGACCCTGTCGTTGAACGGACATGAACCCAAGGACAAGACCGCGCCCTATGATCTGGTACGCACCATGCGCGCGTCTGTTCTGGTGCTGGGGCCTTTGGTGGCCCGGTGGGGCGAAGCGCGGGTTTCCCTGCCGGGCGGCTGCGCCATCGGCACAAGGCCGGTTGATCTTCATCTGTCGGCGCTGGAAACCCTGGGCGCCGAGATCACGTTGGAAGAGGGTTATGTCCGCGCCGTTGCGCCGAACGGCCTCACCGGCGGACATGTGATGTTCCCCTCCGTCTCCGTCGGCGCAACGGAGAACATATTGATGGCGGCGACCCTGGCCAAGGGCGTCACACAAATTTCCAACGCCGCGCGGGAGCCGGAGATCAGCGACCTCGCCAACTGCCTGGTCGCCATGGGCGCCCAGATCGAAGGCATCGGCACGGATAAGCTGACCGTGACCGGGATCGACGCTCTGCACGGCGCGGACTACCAAGTGATCCCCGACCGGATCGAAACCGGGACCTACGCCGTGGCGGCAGCGATCACCGGCGGGGACATCACGCTGACCGGCACGCGGGCCGATATGCTGGATTCGGTGTTTGATGTTCTCACCAAGACCGGCACCGAAGTGACCGCCGAAAACGGCCATATCCGGGTGCAGCGGACGTCCAACGCGCTCAAGGGCGTCGATATCATGACCGAACCGTTCCCCGGCTTTCCGACCGATATGCAAGCGCAGATGATGGCGCTGATGTCGGTCTCCGACGGAGCGTCCATGATCACCGAGACCATTTTCGAGAACCGGTTCATGCACGTGCCCGAGCTCAACCGCATGGGCGCGGATATTAATGTGCACGGCGCCTCGGCCATTGTCCGCGGCGTGCCCAAGCTTTCCGGCGCGCCGTTGATGGCGACCGATCTCAGGGCTTCGGTCTCGCTGGTCCTGGCTGGCTTGGCCGCGGAAGGCGAGACCCTGGTCAACCGGGTCTATCACCTGGACCGGGGCTATGAACGGCTGGAGGAAAAACTCGCCGCTTGTGGCGCGGATATCGAGCGGGTCAGCGGGTAAAGGCTATTATTCTTCTTTGAGCGCCCGTAACACGGCATCGGGTTCCTTGGCGATCAGGTAATAGAGTACTTTGGCTGTTTGGTCTGGTTCCCGCCGCTTTTGTTCCCAGTTTTTGAGGCTCGCCGGTTTTAAACGAAATGTCCGGGCAAAGACGTTCTGTGACATGCCCAGGCTTTCCCGCACCGCCTTGACGTCAATGATCTCGATCTCATGCGCTACACCACGTCCCGCGTCGCCATCGGCATAGGCCAACGCGTTTTCCAGCCCTGCAGATATTTTCTCAAATGCCTTTGTCACAGATTGTTCTCCTCAATTCGTACTCCTAGTACTTTTTCAAAAGGGCGGTGAGCTCTCTCAATTCGTTTTGCTCTTCCTTGGTGAGATTTGACTTTTGGCCCTTACCGAAGACCGCCAGAAGAAAAATCGGGATACCGGCGTTGTGATAAAAATAGGCAATGCGGGCTCCTCCGCTTTTACCTTTGCTGTCGATGTTGGCGTATCGGACCTTTCGTATGCCACCGGTACCAGGGATGATTGCGCCTATCTCCGGATTCCTGGCCACCATATCCACGACGCTGGTCCTTTGCGAGTCGCTCAAAACACCTTTGGCTTGCGCCAAATAAGCTTTCGTCTCGACCACGGTGATTAGCCTCGTCGACATTGGCGTGTATACGTCATTGGCGCATAGGAGTCAATGACGTATACACGCCAATGGATGCGGTAGGGTTGCTATTCTTTACTGGCCTAGGGCCGCAAAAACGGGTAAGACACCGCCTCCCGAATACTGATGACTTAAGGAACGCTTATCGTGCTGGCGAACGACAAGCTTATTCTGGCGTTGCCCAAGGGCCGCATCCTTGATGATGTGATGCCGCTGGTGCGCCGTGCAGGGATCGAACCGGAAGCCGCGTTCGACGATGACAACGCGCGCCAATTGTCCTTCGCCACCAATGATCCGAACCTGGATATTATCCGGGTGCGCAGCTTTGACATAGCGACCATGATCGGTTTCGGGGCGGCTCACTTTGGCGTCGCCGGGGCGGATGTGCTGATGGAATTCGATTCCCGGGAGATTTATGCGCCGCTGGATCTGGATGTCGGTTACTGCCGGATGGTGGTGGCGGAGCCAAAGGACATGGCGCCCGGCGACAATCCCAAGCGCTGGAGCCACATTCGGGTGGCCACCAAGTATCCCGAGATCACCAAACGCCACTTTGCCGCGCGCGGCGTGCAGGCGGAATGCATCAAGCTCAACGGCGCCATCGAAATCGCGCCGACGCTCGGCTTATGTAGCCGGATCGTGGACTTGGTCTCCACCGGCTCGACACTTAAGGCAAACGGCCTGGTAGAAGTGGAAGAGATCGCCACCATTACATCCCGCCTGGCGATCAACCGGACGGCCATGAAGACGCGGCCGGAAGAAATGACCGACTGGATCGACCGTTTCCGGGAGGCCGTCCATGCCGGAGACGCTTAACGCCAGCGACGCCGGTTTTAAAACATCCTTTGAAAACTTTCTGAACCGGCGCCGGGAAACTTCCGAGGATGTGGAAACCGCTGTCGCGGCCATCATCAATCAGGTGCGGGATGAGGGCGATCAGGCGCTGTTCGACCTGACGCAACGCTTCGACCGGTTCGAGCTGACGCCCGGCAACATGCGGATTTCGGACGCCGAGATCGCTGCCGCACGGGAGAGCGTTTCCGCCGATAGGCTGGCCGCCTTGGAGCTGGCCGCCGACCGCATCCGCGCCTATCACGAAAAACAACTACCCGCCGATCTTGATTATACGGACGACGCCGGGGTGCGTCTCGGTTATCGTTGGACGCCCGTCGGCGCGGCAGGCCTCTATGTGCCGGGCGGGACAGCGGCCTATCCGTCATCGGTCCTGATGAACGCCCTGCCGGCTAAAGTCGCCGGGGTGGAACGGTTGGTCATCGTGGTGCCCACGCCGGACGGCGTAGTAAACCCGCTGGTTCTTGCCGCCATCGGCATCGCCGGGGCTGACGAGGTTTATCGCATCGGCGGCGCGCAGGCAGTTGCCGCGCTGGCCTTCGGCACGGAGACCATCAAGCCGGTCGATAAGATCACCGGACCCGGCAATATCTATGTGGCGACCGCCAAGCGGCGGGTTTTCGGCACCGTGGGCATCGACATGATCGCCGGCCCGTCGGAAATCCTGGTGGTGGCGGACGGGGAAAACGATCCGGCCTGGATCGCGGCCGATCTGCTGTCACAGGCGGAACACGACGCTAGCGCGCAGTCTATTCTGATCACCGACGACGCCAATTTCGCGAATGAAGTGGAGCGCGCCGTGGAGGGCTTTCTGGAAACGCTGCCCCGCGCCGAGATCGCCGGGGCGAGCTGGCGGGACTATGGCGGGGTGATCCTGGTGGATGACCTCAATGACGCGCCGGCGCTGATCGACCGGATCGCGCCCGAGCACTTGGAGCTTGCTGTTGCCGATCCGGAGCCCTTGGCCGCGGCAATCAAAAACGCCGGCGCTATTTTCCTCGGCCGCTATACGCCGGAGGCGCTTGGCGACTATGTAGGCGGGCCCAACCATGTGCTGCCGACGGACCGTAGTGCGCGGTTCTCGTCGGGCCTTGGTGTCACCGATTTCATGAAACGCACGTCGATTTTGGCGGGCGACGCGGACTCGCTGCGCGCCATCGGGCCAGCGGCGGTGACCCTGGCCGAGGCCGAGGGTCTGGACGCCCACGCGCTCTCTGTCTCCATCCGGTTAAATCGGGACAGCTAAACACCCATGTCGGACGATAACCGGATCGCCAATGTGATCTTCGATCACCGGACGGTGCTGCGCCGCCGTGACGAGGTTGAGCACGACCGCGCCATCGCCATCCAGGACCTTATGGAAGAGAACTACTTTGCCCCGGTGGATGCGCCGGCGGGCCCGTACAATCTGCATCTCAGCATTGTCGAGAACCGGCTGGTTTTCAAAGTGTGCGATGAGTGGGATACCCAATGCACCGTATTTAAGATGTCGCTTTCCAGCTTCCGCTCGGTCATCAAGGATTATTTCACGGTCTGCGACAGCTACTATGAGGCGTTGAAGACCGCCAATCAGCAGCGGGTCGAGGCCATCGATATGGGCCGGCGGGGATTGCACAACGAAGGTTCGGAACTGCTGCGGGCCCGGATGCAGCCCTATGCGGAGATCGATCTGGATACGGCGCGGCGTATTTTTACTCTGATTTGTTCCCTGCATTACGAGATGCGGTCCCGTGATTGAACACGCCAACCGGTTGCCGGATGCGGTTCTGTTCGCCTGCACGTTTAACTGCGTCCGCTCTCCCATGGCGGAAGGCATGCTGAAACACCTGATGGGTCATCGGATTTACGTGGATTCGGTCGGTGTTGTGCCCGAAGAAACCAATGGCTTTATGGTGGAGGTGATGGGGGAAATCGGCATCGATATGAGCAATCACAAGTCCAAGGGCTTCGACGATCTGTTGGACAGTTCCTACGACCTGATCATTTCCCTGTCGCCGAAGGCCCAGCACTCAGCCATCGAGCTGACCCGCTGGATGGCCTGCGACGTGGAATATTGGCCGACCATGGACCCCAGCATCATCACCGGCAGCCGCGAAGTGAAGCTGGACGGGTTTCGCCGCTTGCGCGATGAATTAATGGAAAAGATCAAGGTGCGCTTTCCGCCTTAAACGATGGTATTCCCCGAAAAAACTTGATTTATGCAGCGTTTCGGCCCACTTTTGGGCCACTTTCAACCCGCCAAAGGATGATTTATGGCAAAGGAAGAACTTCTCGAATTTGAAGGCACGGTCCTGGAACTGCTGCCGAACGCGATGTTCAAAGTCAAATTGGACAACGATCACGAAATTCTGGCGCATACCGCCGGAAAAATGCGGAAGCACCGGATCAGAGTGCTGGCCGGCGATCGGGTCAATGTTGAAATGACCCCGTACGATCTCACCAAAGGCCGCATCACCTTCCGCTTCAAGTAAGCTCCGCCCTCTGGCAGAGGAAGCCATTTCCGTGCCGGACTCCCTCAACCAAAAACTGATTCTCGCTTCCGCCTCGCTCCGGCGGCTTGATCTGTTGCGTCAGCTGGGCATCGAACCGGACGAGATACGACCCGCCGATATCGACGAGACGCCCCTGAAAGGGGAACTGCCGGCTGATCTTGCCGGGCGGCTAGCGATGGAGAAAGCGGCTGCCATTCCCACAAAGCATTCGGACGCCTTCGTACTGGGTGCGGATACGGTGGTCGCTTGCGGCCGGCGGCAGTTGGGCAAGCCCGCTGACGATGTTGAAGCCCGCCGCTTTTTGGAATTTCTCTCCGGTCGGCGGCACCGGGTCATTGGCAGCGTCACGGTGATCGCCCCTGGCGGCGCAATGGCTTCCCGCACGGTGACCACCATGGTGCGCTTCAAGCGCCTCTCCGAAGTGGAAATCACCGCTTACCTCGACACCGATGAATGGCAGGGCAAAGCCGGCGGTTATGCCATCCAGGGGCGGGCAGGGGCCTTTGTCGCCGCGATCAATGGCTCGTACCCGAATGTTGTCGGCCTGCCGTTGATGGAAACGGTGAACCTCCTCGCCGGGCTGGGTTACAAGCCGTGACGGCGGAGGTTTTTATCCGCTGCGGACCGGGAGAGCGGCGCATCGTGCTGACCGAGAACGGCAAGCTCTCCCGTGTTCTTATCGACCGGGATCATGAACCAAGTCTGGTCGGCGCCGTTTATGCCGGGCGCATCGCCAGTGTCGTGAAGGGACTGAATGCCGCCTTCGTGGAGTTGGATGGTGACCTGACCGGTTTCCTGGCCGCCCCCGACGCCCAGGTGTTTGACCGCCAGCGGGAGAAGCCCAAACCCATAGACACGCTATTTAATGAAGGGGACGCGGTCTTGGTGCAGGTCAGCCGGGATGGATTCGATGGCAAAGGACCCAAGCTGACCACGCGGATCGATTTGGCGTCCGAGAATTTGATCCTGTCGGTGGCGCGCCCCGGTCTCAATATCTCTCAGAAAATTCAGGATGTTGCGACCCGGGACAGGCTGGAGGGTCTCTTTGAACCCGTGCTGCCGACGGATGCCGGGTTAATCGTTCGCACCCGTGCGGCCGACGCTGAAGATGCCGTTCTGGAAAAGGAAGCCGCTGCGCTCACGGGCAAATGGGCGGAGATCAAGGAGGCGGATGAAGCCGCTGAGACCACGCAGTGCCTGCTCCCACCGCCGCCCGCCGCGCTTGCCTTCTTGGCCGATCACTATGACTTGGGGCTGACGCGGATTGTTCTGGATGATCGCAAGATGGCCAACGACTTGACCATGGCGTGTGAGGAAAAACTGCCGGGCTTGGCCTCGTTGATCTCCCGTGAAGAGGGCGGTCGGCTATTCGAAACGCACGATTTGGATGATCAATGGGCGGCGCTTTTGCAGCCGGTCGTATCTTTGCCAGGCGGGGGAAAGTTGATCATTGAGGAAACGGCGGCGCTCACCGCCATTGATATTGATTCTGGGCCGAAGGAAAGCGGCGCGCGGCCCGAAGATCATAATCTCCGGATTAACCTGGAAGCGGCAGGCGAAATTCTTCGTCATATTGCCCTGAGGGAAATCAGCGGCCAGATCATGGTCGATTTCTTGCCCCAACGGGATCCGGAGAACCGGGAAGAGATCGCCGCAGAGCTGGATGCGCTTTCTGGTCCGCTGCGCCGGGAATTAAACTTCTTCGGATTCACCCGGCTGGGCTTGTTCGAGATGACACGCCGCCGCCGCCGTCCGTCCCTGACGCAGACACTGTTTGCAGCAGACGGCCGGAACCTGTCGCCGGTCACCATCGCCTTGGACGCGCTCTACCGGGTTCGGCAGGAGACCGCCAACCATCCTGGTCAGTCGCCCGCGCTTGAGGCGCCCGAGGATGTAACCCGCACGTTGGAGACAGGGATTGTCTCTCCAGCCCGGCGGGAGTTGGAAGCCAAAATCGGATTGACCATTGAACTTCGGGCGCAAAAAAGCCACCCTGCCGCCGGTTTTGATCTGACTTTCGGGAAGCCGGCCACATGAACGACAAAGTCGTCAAATTGGATGACGCCCGGGCGCAGCAGGAAGCGGCCAAGTCCAACGGTCGCAAGTGCGCCAATTGCGGCAAGCCCGTGGTTCATAAGTTCCGGCCCTTCTGTTCCAAACGGTGTTCCCAGCTCGACCTGGGACGTTGGTTGAACGAAGAATACACTGTTCCCGTGGTCGAATACGACGATATCGAAGACGCCGAAGACATGGATGGCGTCCTGGGCCAGCCTGATCACCCCCCTGAGAACTAACACCAGTCCCACCACGCTACTGTTGGTTCCGTGACTGTGGATTGAGATCGTTTCATCCTTATCGCAAAGCGGGGTGCGACACTTATCGGCGTTCCGGTGATCCGACCCCGGCAATAACAAACTTCGACACGGCTTGTTCAATGGCCGACTTCTCAAAAAACTGATAGAGACGGGGACATGATTTCTGTCGTCATCCCTGTCTATAACGAAGCCCGGCGCCTACCGGGACTGCTCGCTCGGCTGCGGGCAGAACCAGAAGCTGTGGAAGTTATTGTGGTCGATGGGGGAAGTTCCGATGACACGCCATCGGTCGCCGAGGATTCGGGAGTTTCCGCCCTATCAACCGGCCGGGGACGGGGGCAACAATTAGCGGCCGGGGCGGAGGTCGCCGCCGGTGACATTGTTCTATTCTTGCATGCGGACTCGCATTTTCCGGCGGGCGGGCTCAAAGCCATCACGACGCACCTAGCCAATCCGGAGATCATTGGCGGCAACTTTCGCTTGATTTTCGACGGGGACAGCGATTTCAGCCGCTGGCTCACCGGATTTTACGCCTGGATCAGGCGGCTGGGGCTCTATTATGGTGATTCGGGCATCTTTCTCCGTCGTGACGTGCTCGCGGACATCGGCGGCATCCGGCCCATCGCGCTGATGGAGGATTACGACCTCGTTCGCCGGCTGGAAGCCGCCGGCAAAACCGTTTGTATTGACGATCCACCTTTGGTCACCTCATCCCGGAAGTTCGAAGGCCGCCATCCGGTTGTCATTTTCTGCGGCTGGTTGAAGATGCACTTTCTATTTAGCCTGGGAATCTCGCCGGACCGGCTGGCAGCCATGTATTATGGAGAGAAGTCATGATGTCGGAAACACAGAGTAATCCCGCGCCCGGCTACGAAAAGAAGTCTGAGTACAATGTCGAGATCGAATCCAGTCCCAGATGGGTGCGAGTCAAATTTGGGGGAGAGACCATCGCCGATACCAAACGCGCGCTGTTGATCCGCGAGACCCAGCATGTGCCGGTGTACTATTTCCACCGCGATGATGTTCGCCTGGATCTTTTAACCCCGACGGAGACATCCACCTTTTGTCCGTTCAAGGGCAACGCTTCCTATTGGTCCATTGCCGCCGGGGGAAAGTCTGTCGAGGATGCGGTCTGGAGCTACGAGTCGCCGTATGATGAAGCGATGGGACTGGCCGGTTATATGGCGTTCTATTGGAATAAGATGGATCATTGGTACGAGGAGGATGAGGAAATTTTCGTCCATCCTCGCGATCCGCATAAGCGGATTGACGCCATTGCCAGCACCCGGCATGTCCAGGTGATCCTGGGCGGGGAAACGATTGCCGACTCGTCACGGCCGGTCATCCTGTACGAGACCAACTTGCCTCCACGCTATTACCTGCCGGCACCCGATGTGTGTATGGATTTATTCAGCCCCACCGACAGTCGGACGAGTTGCCCGTACAAGGGCGACGCCACCTATTGGTCGGCGGAGATTGCCGGTGAGACGTTCGAGGATATTGTCTGGTCGTATCCCGAACCCATTCCGGAATGTCCGAAAATCAAGGGGTTACTGTGCTTCTACAATGAAAACGTGGATCAAATCATCGTCGATGGCGAGCCCATCGACCGGGTAGCCACCCAATGGTCCAACCGCTACGCGGCCGAGACCCTGGACGGGCCGGAACACATCGTATAAAGCGGCGGGGAACGTATAAAAATCACCGGGGAGAGACGGCCATGACAAAAGTGGCGATTATCGACGATTACCAAAACGTGGCGCTGAAGATGGCCGATTGGGATTCCTTGGAGGCCGAGGTGGAGGTTTTTACCGATCATCTGGAAGACGAAGATGATGTTGCCGCCCGGCTCCTTCCCTATGATGTGGTGGTAGTGAATCGTGAGCGCACGCCGTTTCCCGACTCTCTGCTCGGCAAGCTCTCCAATCTGAAGCTGCTGATTACCAATGGCATGTACAATAATTCCATCGACATCGCCGCCGCCCATACGCGCGGCATTACGGTCTGCGGCTCGCCGTCCTTGGGTCATCCGACGCCGGAACTCACCTGGGGCCTGATCATCAGTCTGGCCCGCAACATCCCGATGGAGGAACGCAACGTCCGGGAAGGCCGCTGGCAAACCACCGTTGGGTTGAGTCTTAAGGGCCGAACCCTCGGCATTATCGGTCTCGGCCGGCTCGGTACGCCGGTGGCGCAAGTGGGCCTGGCCTTCGGTATGGAGGTTCTGGCCTGGAGTCCCAACCTGACCGATGAAAGGGCAGCCGAGGCCGGCGTGACGCGCGCCGACAAGGATGAACTTTTAGCCAAGTCCGACTTTATCACCCTTCACATGCCGTTGAGTGATCGCAGCCGCGGCATTATGGGGGCCGAGGATTTCGCCAAGATGAAACCGACGGCGTTTTTGATCAATACATCGCGCGGTCCGTTGGTGGACGAGGCGGCGCTGATAGAGGCGTTAAACTCGGGGGCCATCGGCGGGGCCGGGCTGGATGTCTATGACCACGAACCGCTACCCGCCGATCATCCGATCCGCAGTATGCCGAATACCGTGCTGACGCCTCACCTGGGTTATGTCACGGTGGAGAATTACGAGGCCTATTATCCGAAAGCCGTGGAATCGATCATCGGTTGGCAGAAGGGCGCGCCGACCGGCGTGTTGGCGCCCAAATAGGCATTAGACATCGGCGGCGGTCAGCTCGCCGCAATCCTCCGAAAATTCAAGCCCGGCCCCCGTTTTGGCCCGCAGCTCGTCCCGGCTGAGCCCAGCCAGAATTTCCCGGACCAGAAACCCGTCCCCGGTCACGTCGATGACGGCCAGGTCGGTGTAGACCCGGTTTACCACGCCAGCGCCAGTCAGCGGATAGGTGCAGTTTTCCAATAACTTAGGCTCGCCCGATTTGGTGCAGTGATCGGTCATCACGGCCACCCGCTTCGCACCCAATGCCAGGTCCATGGCGCCGCCGACGCCCGGTGGTTTGGACCGGTCCAAGGTCGCCCAGTTCGCAAGATCACCCTTGGCTGAAACCTGAAACGCGCCGAGGACACACAGGTCCAGGTGCCCACCCCGTATCATGGCGAAGGAATCCGAGTGATTGAAATAAGCGCCGCCCGACAAAAGTGTCACCGGCTTTTTGCCGGCGTTGATCAGGTCCGGGTCTTCTTGGCCTTCATCCGGCACCGGGCCCATGCCAAGAATTCCGTTTTCACTGTGGAAAACGATCTCCCGGTCGGCGGGAATGTGGTTGGCCACCATCTCGGGTGCGCCGATACCCAGATTGACGTAATTGCCGTCGGCGATGTCTTGGGCGATGCGCCAGGCGATTTGGGGGCGGGTGAGGGGCGTGCTCATGGCGCTATGATACTTCAACCACTCGGTCCACGAACAGGCCGGGCGTGACAATCAGTTCCGGGTCTAACTCGCCCAGCTCGACGAATTGATCTACCTGGGCGATGGTCAGCTCGGCCGCCATGGCCATGACCGGGCCGAAGTTCCGGGCGGATTTGTTGTAGGTCAGGTTGCCCCAGCGGTCGGCCAGCCGCGCCTTCACCAGCGCCACATCCCCCTTCAATGGCTGTTCCAGCACATGCACCCGGCCCTCAAACTCGCGGGTTTCCTTGCCTTCGCCCAACAACGTGCCGGCGGAGGTTGGCGTATAAAACCCGCCGATCCCCGCACCAGCGGCGCGCATCCGCTCGCTTAGTGTACCCTGGGGCACCACTTCAAGCTCAATCTTGCCTTGTTCATACAGGTCTTCGAAAACGACCGAGCCGGCGCTTCTGGGATAGGTGCAGATCACTTTGCGGATGGCGCCGGTTTTCATCAACTTCGCCAAGCCGAAGTCTCCTTCGCCGGCGTTGTTGGAAACGATGGTGAGTTCTTTGGCGCCCTGATCGATCATGGCTTCCAACAAGGCGACGGGAGAACCGGCATTGCCGAATCCCCCGACCAAGATGGTCGATCCGTCCTTGATGCCGGCTAAGGCTTCGGCGATGGAATTGACCCGTTTATCGATCATGACTGCGCCACTCGGGAATGAATTGTTGGAACTTTACCCTTAAGCCGCCCATGGCAACGGGTCAAACCCATTTGAAAGGAAGTAGGGGTACAATAAAAAACGGCCAAAATGGGACTTTCCGGCCGTTTTTGTAAAAAATGTGATGACCTAGCTGCTGGGCTGAATTTCGTTTTGTCCCATTTCGTTGAGCCGGTTGATGGCCTTGCGGTAGCCCAACTTAGCCGAAATTTCATAATACTTACGAGCTAGTTTTAGTTCCTTTTTGACGCCAATGCCCTTTTCATAGAGCACTGCCACTTCGAAGGCCGCTTCACGGTGCCGTAGATCCGCTGCTTGCTTAAAATACGTGGCAGCCACCTGATGGTCCTTAGGAACTCCCAGACCTTCCTTATAAAGTTGACCCATTCCATAATAAGCGGATTTATAGCCTGGACGGGTTTGACCTGGTGTGCTGTTGGCGTCCATGGCGAACCGGTACCAGCGTTCCGCCTGAATATAATCTTTTTTGACACCCTTGCCGAGGTGATACATCAGGCCCAAAGTGTACATGGCGCGGTCATAGCGCCTGAGCGCCGCTTTTCTATAAAGGTCAACTGCCTTTTTGATATCCTTTTTGGTGCCACGGCCTTTTTCGTAAAGTCGGCCAAGTTCATACAAACCTCTGCCATCGCCTTGGTCGGCCGCTTCCTTATAGAGTTTAAAAGCGGTGGCGTTACTTTTTTCTACACCCAGGCCGTAGCGATACAGGTACGCTAGATTAATCTTTGCCAATAGGTGCTGGGGGGATGCCTGCGTGTACCAATAGGCGGCGCGGGTGTAGTCCTGCTTTACGCCGTTTCCGCTCTGATAGAGCCAGGCCAGATTGTTTTGCGCGCGCGGATACCCTAACTTTGCTGATTCGGTATACCAGCGAGCGGCCTTTTTGACGTCACGAATCACTCCCCGGCCATGGTGGTAATGCAGCGCCAGATAATACTGGGCAACGGCGTGGTTTTGTTGAGCCAACACCAAAAATTCGCGGATCGAAGTGGCGTAATCCTGTTTGGCGTGGGCGGCGATCCCTTCCTTAAGGCCGGCGATCGCCGGTTGCGCCGTCCAAGTCACTATCAGTCCGGTTAAAACAGTGACAAAAGACAAGGTTTTGGTCGTGCGCCGGTCTTGAGACCGTTTTTGGGGAGGAAAAGTAGTACTAGCGAGCGTAACGATTGTTCAGTCTCCTGAAGTTTACGGAGTTCTAAGATGCAAATCCCGTTCTCATCGCCAACAGAGGCTGCAAGAGCGTTATAAAATATCAAACAAGGTCAAAATATCCGTGAAACTACGTAGATGCGGCAATATTTGGTCAATATCGCGTTATTTTAAAGCAAAATGGGTGAATTAGCATGAATTTCCCGGAATTTACCGCTGGCCATTCTGCTAATATTTATGGCTGTGAGCGCGCCGCTTCAACCCTTTGAAAGTAGCCGAATACTCTCGTTTTTGGGTGTGATGGCCGTCACTGAGCGCTTGACCCGAATTTCCTATTATCCCCATCGTGAAAACTGTCCCCTGCCGGCTTGACCTGGGGAGAAAACTTGAAAGGCTTGCCGGAACCGGTTTTCAAAAAAGATTTATCAGATGAGAAGAGTTTACATGTGGCGGCCGCTCATGGACGGACGCCAAACCAAGGGAGCCGAAAATGGCTGACGATATTTTAGAGGACGGACCTCAGATTAACCCGACGGGCGGGGTCTCAATCTCACCGGACGCTTCGGTCATCGATGCAGGTGGCGGAGGCGATGCGGTAAATCTGCCGGAAGGATTTAACTTCGGCACTGCAACTTTTTCCCCGGCTGATCCTGACTTGGTCATGACGTCTCCTTCCGGTGAACAGGTCATTATCAAGGATTTCTATAGTCAGGACCCGGTTCCCGATATTCATACCCCAGAAGGCGGCGAGCTCGCCGGCTCGACAGCCATGCTACTGGCGGGTCCGAAAAATCCTGGTGAAGTGGCGCAGGCCGGCCCTGGTGGTGTGGATGCTCAACCGATCGGTCAAGTGGAAAGCATTGAAGGCACTGTGACCGCGATTCGAGCAAACGGTGAAAAAGTCGAACTCCAAGTCGGCGATCCGGTTTTCCAAGGCGATGTATTGGAATCTGCGGATGACAGCGCCGTTGGTGTGGTTCTGGCGGATGAATCTACCTTCTCAATGGCTGAAGGTGGAAAGATGGTCTTGGATGAAATGGTCTATGACCCAGGCACCCAGGAAGGCAATATTTCCATGTCGGTTCTGAACGGCGTGTTTACCTTCGTGTCCGGCCAGGTCGCCAAGGTCGATCCGGACGCCATGGTCCTGAAAACCCCGGTCGCCACCATCGGTATTCGGGGTACGCAGGTAGGTCTCGACCTGACGGAACTTGGTGAGGGCGGTGAAGGCCTGAAGGTCGTACTGATGGAAGAATCCGATGGCTTCGTCGGCGAAGTGGTGATCTCCAACAATGCCGGTATTCAGATCCTGAATCTGCCTGACCAAGGAGCGAGTATTACAAGTTCCAACGCAGCGCCCTCTGAACCTCGGGTATTTGACCGTGGTGAAGTGCGAGAGTTCTTCGAAAGTGCGCTCGATTCTCTGCCGACCGAAGTGGGCACCGGCAACAATTATGGAATCGGTGACGAGCAGCAGAGTCAAAATCAGAGCGAAGAGAATGAAGAGGCAATTGAGGAGTTTGAGACTGCAGCTGGTGGCGAGGATGAGGTGCCTGTCGATGAATTCGCCCAATCTGCAGAGGCTGCTGGAGACCAAGTGGAGGAAGTCGCGGCTGAGGAAGCATTGTCTGATGGAGATGATTTAGCGGAGTTTGAGACAGCTGCAGGTGACGAAGAGCCCGAAGCCCCTGTTGATGAGTTTGCCCAAACGACAGAGCCAGATGCAGATGAAACTGCCGTCGGTGGATTAGACGACGGTGAAAATTTGGGTGAATTTGAAACAGCCGCTGGAGGTGAAGAAGGGGGGGAGGAGACAGACCAAGGGGATAGTGTAACTTTTGGAGAGGTGGATGTTTCCGA
>Ga0181585_10000289_pt1 | contig 40636 bp, 48 predicted proteins | sample 071ome_29_FD_132469 | JGI IMG/M metagenome (GOLD analysis project Ga0181585, IMG submission 132469) | Coastal salt marsh microbial communities from the Groves Creek Marsh, Skidaway Island, Georgia - 071407BT metaG (megahit assembly) | ecosystem: Environmental > Aquatic > Marine > Intertidal...
ACGAACCTATTAATAAATTGATTTTAACTTCAGATGAAATATTTGAAGAATTTTATAGACTTAGGAATACAACAAAAAGGCATATATACGCAGCTTCAAATTCTATTCAAAAGGAATTTTTAGACGATGTTTATCATGACTCTCTTATTGTTGCTCATAGAAGAAAAACAGATAACCAAGAGAGAACTTTTAGTTTGTGTATGTTTTCTGGATATACAACAACTCTTAGAATTGGTTTTTATAAAAATCTATTAAAAGAAGAAGAATTTAATTTTATTGATATAGGGGAATGTTTTTTAACATCTGAAGGCTTATCTCCATATGAAAGAATTGAATTCATAGAAAAATTGAAGCTGTCTATAGAGGCTTTATCTATCTTATTCTTATATGGAAACACTTCTTTAAAGAAAGGCGTGGAGGCCTTGATAAAGACTTATTTTACAAGCAACAAGGAGACTCTTGCATCTATAGGTAGAGTATGGGGTGTTTCTAGAGAACGAGCTAGACAGTTGTGTGAGATTGCTCTGTCTGAAGTTAGATACTTGTTAGATTGTTTGTATGTAGGGGACGAATATACAGAGAAAAATAAATCCAGTATGTTACGAAATTCTGGTTTCAGTATCTATGATTACAGGAATATTGTTTCAAAGATACCTATGTCTCGTCAGGTTGAATGTTTGCTGTACGAGGAAGGATTAGATGGAATTGATGCTATGATTTCTCATTTGATTTCCATTTGTGTACATTCATCCGATCATGATGTCATATTTGATCGATATGTTGTTTTAGGTCTTTTAACGGAGGTGGTGGTTATGCCAACTGAAAACAAAAATATATTTTTATCTGTACCGAATACTCCCATTACAATTTGGTATAAGTCTGAGTACGATACTATTGATATTTGTTATGGAAGAGAGGGTCTTTTTTTCTTTGAAAAGACAGATAAAGGATGGATCGATACAAAAAGATATGATGATTCAAATTCAGATTTTTGTGGTGATACTGTTTATTATTCTTCAATAAAAGAAGTTATTGATGATTCTGTTTTGGACTTTTTATCTGAAAGTCTGGAAGAAGATGAATATAAACAAAGCGAAGCGGCGATAGAGAGTAAGTTTTTTAATTTGTAAGATTAAAATTCATCCAATATTAAATTTTTTGTTTGAACATGTGCTACTATAATCTTGTAGTAAGAGGTTATCTATGCGCAATCACTTAAAAAGAAGAAAAAGAAAACAAGAGGCCAAAAGAGCTTCTAAGATTGATACTATTAGAAAAACAATTCAAAGTTTAAATAATGTATCTCAGTCTTTGCCGAAAATTCTTACTGCGACAAAAGATACAGAAGAAGGTCTAGAGAAAGCTGTTACCACTTTAGAAGATCTTCGAGATAATCAGTTTCCAATGGCTTTAAAGATTGCTCCTTATGTGAATGGTGCTTTAATCATTGGCTCTTTATTTATATTGAAAGGAATCAAAGAGGAGATTCAAAATGGCTAATAAATATATTCAGACAATCAGAACAAGCGGAAGCCCTAATTTCTTGAATGATCTTATTAGAAATGTTTCTGGCGGTCAACTCACATCAACAAATGATTTGGCTTCGAGCATCCAGAAAGTTTCAAGAGTCCAAACTAAGAGGATGGATAATATTACTGCTTTGTCTGAGAAGAATATGGAAATTTTAGAGCAGGATTTGGTTCTGCTTGATAAGGTTCTACGAACATATAATACTGTTGGCTATATTGCAGGTACTACTGCTGCTCTTGGCACGATACTTCTTGCTATGAAATTAAAGTCTAAGTTAGACAGATAAAATAAAAGAGAGGGTGCTATGAATGGAGCATACGCAGCAACAGCTGTTGCCATATTAACTGCATTGGCTAAGAGGGGTGTTGTTACTGGCTCTACCTCTAAGGTTGATCCTAACAACCCTCACTCCAATAGAATTAGGGTTAATTTTAATTTAAATAGGTCAACTTTTGGAGCTAAAGGTTTATCTAATGATGAAAAGTATTACCAGTATTCATTGTATGGAAACACTACAAATATTGGCGATATACAGATTCAATCATCATCTAGGGCTAATCAAGGAAATGAGCTTGGTCTGGTTATGGGTTGGGCGGAAATCGTGTGTTTAAAAGATGTCACTGTATGGTGTGATACCGGACACATGAAAAAATTTCATGAAGCTTTTTTGAGTTGTCAAAAGAAAGCAAATGCTGAAGGTTTAAATTTTCATGATAAGAATAATGATAAATATTTAGATTTTGTTCAAAAATGTATAGAAGAATTTAAAATCTCAGTAAAAGATAAGAATGGCAAAACTGAAATGGTTTCTGTTACAAAGACACCTTTCTGTTTTTTTGAGGGAGAACCATTATCTTTAGAGCAGTTTAAATCAGATCTTAAAAGTGAAGGTTTTGATTTTGATGCACCATCTGGTTTAGCAAAGTTTAATCCTAGAAACCCATTTGGACAGCCACCTATCTTTTTGTTTGATGGAAAAATTAAGCCAAAAGCAGGTAAAGGCAATAACATATCAACCATGCCAGCGATTGTTGGAGCAAAATATGTTTGTATGATGAATACAGTTGCAACAGAATTTTCTCCTGTTTATGTTTGGGGTCCAACTGTTTGTTCTCAAGATATGGTCTGGGATAAGTCAACGACAGAATTAAAAAAATGGACCGGAAGACAGAAGTCTAAAAATAAAAATGGATATACGAATAAAGTAAATACTTATAATTTGTACATAAATATTCTTAAAAAGGGAACCAGGTTATCTAATGGATATACTTACATTTCAGAAACGAATTTGCTTCCTCAGAATTATAGAATGAGACCAATAGTAGAACAGAGAAGTGATAAAGGTAAAAAGTTGGGATACAAAGGCCCTTCAAGGCCATACATAAGAAACCAGAAATACTATACTGGGTCAAGGAATAACGGTAAGACTCCATTACCTGAAAGGCAGAGAATTATTGCAAGAGCAAAAGAGATTTTTAATAGGAACTTTTCACATATTAGTCCGAATGGGAATGGAATGTGTATTTTTTGGGCAGTTGCAGCTGCACTTGCAGGTACAGAGTTTGGAAAGAGGTATTTAATCCAAGCCGGTGATTCACAGTGGAAGTTTATTCCAGATCATTTGGATGATGGGGTCTCTGCTAATTATTTCGGATATGTATTTGATCTAAATGATACGAATAGCAGAATGGCGATGGCTATGGGTAGATTACCAGAAATGCATGCTTGGGTTGTTGATGCAGATAATCAAGAGTTAATAGATATGGCTTCTTTTGATTTTCCGAATCAAGCCAAGAGACTTCAAGGTTATGACTGGCTTGCTGAAAGACCTCCTGAAGTGTATTGGGTTACTTTCGATGAAGAAACAAGTAATCGAGATACTGTATACATACCAAAAGAACAGGCTTTAATGGGTGTAGTTATTCCTTACTTAGTTCAGAATGGATATATAAAGATTGCTAAAGGCAGGGATGGTCGAGCTTATATTTTTGCTGGACCAAGAATCGTTTAATGCAGTTATTTTTTGGTAAAGAACTTTGCAGCCAAAACGATAATTAGAGCGATACCAAATTTAGCCCATCCACTATCCTCATCTTGTTTTGTTATTTCTTTTACAGTGTTTTTAGAACCAACTTGTTGAAGTACGGTTTCTGCAATAGCAGTGGCCATCTTCTTTTGATCTAGACTGGATAGGATACTTCTGATCTCTGGGTTTCTAATTTTTGATAAAGTGCTGTTCAGTGTTTTTCGGATTTCAATTGCAGAGGAATTATTTTTACCTTTTAACTTATTGAGTAAACTTTCAATATCACTTTTTTTGATATCTTCCCCTTGTGATCTTGCAGCTGCAAGCCAAAAAGCAGAGATAGCGATAGCATCTTTATTTGTTTTTATGTTTCTAACTTCTATAGATTGACTTCTTATTTTTTCGATATCTACAGGAACATTTGCTTCAAGAATATTTCTTGCCTGTTTTGATATGGATAAGTAATTTTTTTTATTGTTTTGAGACATTATGGGCTATCCTATATATGTATTCAACTTATAATATAATAGCATAGACAGATTAAGGAGAACTTTATGTCTGACAAAATAAATAAAGGTGCAGTAGGAATACTGGGTGTTCTTGGAGCTACATTGGCAGCTGTATACTATCATGAAAATAAGAGTTCTGGTTTGGGTGTCGGTTCATTTAATGACGATGATGAGCCTATGCTTCCTGCTACTACTGGTTATCAAGATCGCATACAGGAAATGATTGTCGCTGAAGGTCAGAATCCATTTTTGGATCAAGCAAAGCCTTTTGGAATTGATCGTCCAGAATATACCTTGATGTATGATTTGATTGATTCTTATGAAGTTCCTTTACCGGATTTTCCTGTAACAACTCCTGATTTTACACAGGGTATTACAAATGTTGCAGAAATCATGAGAATGACTAGGGCAAACCCAAGAGGTATTTTGGCTCATAATGTTGTAGGATATATTGATTCTAAGTCAAAGTTTTTTCAAGCTGTAAATATGATGACTCCAATGATACCCGGCGATCAAACTATTATCGATCTCGGAGAGCCACAAGCGCAAAGAATGCTTGCAACAAACCAGACAGGTTTGGGTCGAGTAAGAAAGCCTAGATACAGAATTAATCTTGTAGCACTCGCAAGCCAAAACGGTAGACCAATCATGGCTCCAGTTCTTCCATTTTCTAATCTTTTCCATACTTTTGGAGCATACAACCAAAGAGTTGCAGCTGAAATGGCTTATGAGCAAGGATTAAGAGCTTTAGAGAACTTTATTGGTGGCAATCCTCGAATGAGACGACTGGGTAGAAGATAATTTAAATTGCAAGTTAGGGTGTTACTGTGTCAAAAGATCGAATAAAGTATCAGGGATTAAAAAATGTACTTCCAAAGTATATAAGGGAAGAATTTCTGACTTCTATGAGGCAGCAGATTGATACCCTTTCTTGTATTTATTATTACTATTATATATTGAAAGGCTATGTTTATTTTGATTATTACTATGGCCATCAAAAGAGTGGTCAATATAAGCAATTAAACGAGATTGTGAGTATTGCCATTAAAGACTTAAAATTGAACAATAAGCTTGAAGGAGCTTTTGATAAAGTTAAGTTAATGAGTAAAGGTATAGAAAAACCTACATCTTCTTTTATTAAGTCAATTGCATCGAGAGTTTCAGGAGATATTAATATTTTAGAGGACAGTATTTTTTCTGGAAGTTTTGGTCAGTATGCGACTTCGGTTATTAAACTTAGTTATGTTTATGGTGGTTCTGTTACCTCTAAAAGACTTAAAGATTTAGGAACTGTTTTTGATATTGATGTATCCAAAGATTTATTTCCTCAGATTGAAAAATTTAATTTTCAATATAATATTTTATCGAAGATGCTGTCTACAGCCAGAAATAGAGTAAAGACAGATGGGTTAACATTTTTTTACAAAGGGAAGGTTTATAATAAAAACAACTCAGGAAGAATATCTAAAAACTTTAAAAAATCAATAGACATGCTTGATTCATTTAAAGACAATCTTTCTGCTTATCTATATTTGTATGAAGATGTATTGGATGTTCCTATTATTATTGATGGGAATATACAGATGGCTCAGGAGATGGGGTATTCTCAAGGCGGTGATGCTGTGAAGCATTTCACTGTGAAGTCTAACCGTATTTTTGTGAGTATGAGGCACTTTCATTTTAATCATGTTTCTATAAGTGATGATTTTGTAAAGAGGGCTTCAGCAACAAATATATATTATACTTTAGTTCATGAGTTGACTCATTCTTGGCAATTTCATGCAGAACTGGTTCATCCGAAGAGATATAAGTCTTTTATGAATGGCTGGACAAGGTATTTTAACGAATTATCTAGAATCGGAATGTTTGGTGTAGTTGGTAATCCAAATTATTCTAATATATCGAGACAGCAAAAAGAAGACTTTTTGGATGGGTTATCTGATTTTATTAAAATCAAGAAGTTAAAGAACGGGTACAAGGTTCACTTTTTACAATCTAAAATTAAGCCAATGTTTTTTCCGACTATAGATTCTTTGTGTGCAACAATGATTCAGTTTTTAACTCCGAGTAATTATGGAATGTCTAACCCTTATGAATTAATGGCAGAGGTTATATCTATGCTTGCACTGGGTCAGTCAAGTCCTTTGGGTATTAATTTAGATTCTGATGTTGCTACTTTTTATAACCCAATGGCTCGATTTATAAAGTTGGCCGATAGGCATGGATTTAATAGAGCATAAAAAACCTTCTATCCAGCAGGAGAACCAGATAGAAGGAGAAAGAGGTTACGGAATATTTTTGGTTTTAATTCTAGTATTTTGGAGTAATATCGTTGTCTTCAATATTTTCTACTTGCTGTTCAACCAAATCCAATCGTCTATATAGACTTTTAATATCGCTTTGAATTCCGTTAATTCCTCTTTTGATTTCATGAAGATTTTCTTCCATATGATCTGTTGTTTGAGATAGATTTTCACTGACAGAATCAATTTTGGATTTGAGATTTTGTTTTCGATTGTTTTCTCTTCTGTCTAAGTCCATTTTGGCAATGTTTTGAAACATTCCCATAAGACCGTCTGTCATACTTTGGCAGAAGTTTACAATTGATACAAATTCAGCTTCAGAGTATTCAATTTCAATTTTTTGTTTCATTTTATGAGTCCTTTATTTTTTAGGGTGCGTTTAATGATTCTTTCCATTCGTTCCTCTTTATTTTTTTTGATTTGTAAAGCCATGTCTGAAATATTATCATCATGTGATTCTACTTTTATACAAGAATTGCATTTGTTTGAAACACCAGCAATAGCGGATCTTCTTAATCTAAACTCAGACTGATCTCTCCATCTTCTGCATTCAGAGCATTTTCTAATACCTGTTTTAATTTGTCCAAATGCTTGTAGAGCTTGAGCCAGCCTTTCTGTCTGGTATTCTAAATTCGAGTCTTCTTCGTCTCTTGTTTCTTCGTATCTAGATTTTCTTTCGACTTTTTGGCAGGGTATGCATGTATATACTGTTCTGTTTTTTGCAGCATAAAATTTACTTACAGGTAAATCTTGATTGCATTTTTTGCAGACTCTTGTTTCATTGTTTTCCTGTGATTCTATTTCGGCCTTTGTTCTTCTTTTTGGGATGATTTTAGGCTTCTCTTTATTTTTCTTCTTTTTTAGAGCGATTGACTTTTTCTTTATTACGCAAGCCTTACAAGATGATTTGAATCCACTAGACTTGCTTTTATCAGCATAGAAAGAGTCTATCGGAAGATTTTCTTTACATGTTGAACAGGTTTTAGTTTGCATTTTCTTGCCTCATATATTTTACATATATTCACTCTATCATACATTGTCAACATTCGATCATATTATTTGTGCTCAAAAAAGAAAACTCGAAAACAGATTCTATATCATTTTCATCTCTAAATTTATTCCATTCGTCGAAAACAAGGACAGCGAAGTCGCCAATTAACTCTGCTTTTTTGTCATTTATTTCGTTTTTTGGTATTTCAGAGATAATGCTGGCCTTTCCTTCGTTTATTGATATCCCTATGACAAATGGAGGTAGGCAGTCAAATACGATAAAGTGATCTCCATCTATGCTTTCAGGATCTCCTTCTTTAAAAGTGTTGGCCGACAGCAATCCGACTCCATACACATCACTCCATAATATAATGTGATCTTCTATTTCGAGTTCAGGTACTGATATGGTTTTGATCCCACCCTTCCCTGCCTTTTCTCCTATTGACGAGAATAATATAAAATCTCTAATAGATAGATTTGAGACTAGGGCATTTAAAATAAGGAATGCTTTTGATTTATCAGTAGGTATATCAGATATTTTTTTATTTATTTGATACATAAGATCCTGAGAGAAGGAATCTTTATGATCGAAACCCTCTCTCAGTTTATACTTGTCGCCAAGATCTTTCATGCTACCGACTTTAGTATTAAATGTGTCGATAATAGCGGATATCATTACATGAAGTCCTTCAACATGCTCATGATGAGCATTTGTGCTTTCATTGGATTTGCGATAGCCCAATCTGTTGCCGAGTCTTCAAATTCACCAAGCGAAGGAAGTGATTTTAATTTCTCAGGTGTTTTTTGGTTTTGGAACAATCTTAATCCAAGTGCTTTTGCGGCTTCCTTGTTTTTTTTGGCCCAAGCTTTGATTACAGCTCCGTTCATTACTTTAGGTTTAGACATTGATAGTCTCCTTACTTTGTTTTGGGGTTGAAAGTTAAAATATAATCTATAGAATAAGTGATGACAACTCTGGAAGCATTTCCATGATTTGACCTTTCCTGTTGTCAGGATCTGCGTTGATCCAGTCAATAACTGTTTGCTTCATTTCGTCAGCAGACATTCCGTTAAGGTCTGGAAAGTCTTCAGGCAATTCGATTTCGTCATCTCCATCATCGAATCCCATGTTGCCCATGTCACCCATGTCGTTGAAATCCATATCTCCAAATCCTCCAAAGTTATCATCACTTTCTTGAGCAAATGGATTAGAGTTGTTTGCATTTCCTCCAAATGGATTGATAGGAACAGAAGAAGTACCATCAAGACCAAAGTTGAATTCATCAGATCCAGATCCACCCATTCTCATTGGAGGAGATTCATTATCCCAACCAAAATCATCAGCATCTGCACCCTGAACAGGTCTAGCTGGTTTTGGTGGAGTTGGTTTTCTGTGTCTTACAGGTGGCCCTGCTTTTTCAACTCTCGTTGTAGGCTTTCTTTTTCTTGGAGGACTTTGTTGTATTTGTTGTTGAGGCGGTTGTGGTGCAGGTGGGGCAGGTTTTGATGCTCCCATGCCTCCAGCCAACGCTCCAACAGTTTTAAGCATGTTTGCAGTCTGAGGGCTTCCTGCCATTTGAGCGGCAGCTTGAAGCAGTGTGGGAAGTATACCTAATCCACTTGGCTCTGGAGCGGGTGGTGTTGGAGGTGGAACATATTGTTGTTGTGGAGGATAGTCCATGGGGACTTCTCGAATGATTCTTTCTGGGGAAGGTCTTTCAAGTGGCTGCGGAAGACCAAAACGCATTGAGTATATTTCTATCATTTTTGTAGATCGTTCAAACATAGCCATTTGTTGACTTAAAGATCTAAAAAGGAATGACATTGTATGATTTAGCCAATCCATAGCCATTTTTTGATCAACAATATTTCTTGGATCAACTTGCGGTTGGTTTTGTTGCATCATCTGCATCATTTGCATCATCTGTTGCATGTCCATATTTTGCGAGCCATTGGAGTGACCTCTGTGATCATAGCCGTTTTCTTCGTCGTACCCTTCGTCATGTCCACCCATGTCTAAATTAGAAAAGTCTTCATCTCCACCGAATCCACCCATTCCATTCATCCCTCCCATTCCTGCCATAGGGTTCTGACCACCCATGCCAGCCATAGGATTCATTCCACCCATTCCTGCCATAGGGTTCATTCCGCCCATTCCACCCATTCCTTCTTGAATTGAGTCTTGCGTTCTAATTTGTCTTGTGAAAGAACCATATTTTACAGATGTGTTTCCAGCTTGGTAGAAGTTTACTCTGATTTCTCCTTCAAATCCCTCGCCGGGTGATGAATTTAACCTCTCATAAGCTGCGTTCATTACAACATCAATGTACTGGTCATCTGCATCGACAGTGAAACAATGTTCCTGTCTGCTTGTTGTAGTACCTAAAGCTTTCGTTCTAATTTCTACTCGAAGTCTTTCGTTTTCATCTTTTGCCTGCGTCATACATCTTTCAATAGTTGGTCTTAATGGTTTTTCACCATCTTCACCAAATATCATCGTATGGAAATCTGTGTATGTGCTCATATTATTACCTTGTCAAATTTGTTATAATTGTAAGAAGAGTATCTATTCTTCTATTTAGTGTTTCGTTTTCTTCTCTCAAGCACTCAACAGAAGCCAGTGCTTCAATTAAACTTTTTTGAGAACCAATAATATTAGGGTTTTCATAATCTTCAAATTCATAAAAATCATTATATTGATCTTCATAACTGTAGTTGTCTTCCATTTCCATTTGGTATTCATCGTCTTCAAAGTTAAAGGGCCAGTCGAAAGGTGCTCTTTCAGGTGTGGAATTTAACTCTTCATGACTCTTTATTTGTCTTGTGAAAGATCCATATTTTATTGATGCCTGACCATGCGCATAAAAGTTTAATCTTATTTCTCCAGAAAAATCCTCACTTGGAGAACTTTTAAGTCTTTCAGATACAGTATTCATTATGAGTTCAATGTGTTTCTCATCTGCATCCACAGAGAAACAATGTTCTTGCCTTGTGCTTGTTGTTCCTGATGCTTTTGATCTAATTTCAACCCTTAATCTATTTCCATCTTCTTTTGCATTTTCAATACATCTTTTTATAACACTTCTAAGTGAAGAATTTTTACTACTCTCGTCAAATATCATTCCATCGAAATCTATGTAGGCCATTGTTTTTCCTTTTTTTTGAATTTTTTCAATGCAAAGCCTTCTTGTAAAGGAGGCAAGCATAATATCTGGTTTACTGCTGTGGATAAAATCTATTTTAATTTGACCGTCAAAATCATTAGGGATGACTTCATTAAGTTTTGAGATTGTTTTTTCTCCCAACTTTGTTGTATCTTTATTTCGATTTACAATGTACAAAGCCTTTGGAATAAACTCCTCTTGTTTTTTTTCTTTTGTACATATTTTTATTTTGAAGTGAGACTTCATGTTTTTTGCTTCTGCTTTCACTCTATCTATGTAAGCGGAGAATGGAAATTCTCCATCTTCGCCCCAAATTATATTTTCTACATTTCCATATACAATTGCCATTTTATTCCTCCGAATTTATTAAATCATGAACATCTTCTGGGTCTATCCATTCAAGACCCGCCCTTTCTGCAAATCTTTTTCTTTCGATGTTGTCCATCGGAGATACAAATCCAGTAGGCATATAAGGTGCGACTTGCGCTGCACTTGCCATTTTTGGAATAAGAGCACCATGTTCAGCAAGCGCTCTTGCGATGCCATCCCATTTTGCACCTTTTACTGGGAACGGATGCAGGTAATATTCTCCAGCTGAACCTTCTACAGTATAAGCGGCATCAAACTCTGGAGAAACAATTTGACCTTTGTCGTCAAAAGTATAGTAGGCATTTTCAAGTCCAGACCATCTTGATTTATGAATTCTAAAACATCGAACACCCCATGGATCAATAGAAGTATTGATAACAGCATCAAAAAGGTGAGGTATTTCTGTATAACCTGCAGCTGTACCTTGGTGTGTTGCTTGCAGAATAGATAACGATCTTTCGTTGTTACCTCTTGTCCAGTTAACAATAGAGTGGGCAATTCTTAGAGAATCTTTCAATCCAAAAGCGGTAAGAGAGTCAATTACGATTGGTCCTTCTTTAATATCTAAAAGCAAATCATCAACTTCATCTGCATTGTCTACTGCTGCAATTTCTGGCATCCACCCGGGTGTTAGTCGATTGAACATGTGTGAAGCAGGTTTTGGTTCTTGTTCTTTTGTTATCCACCATCTTGGTCTAATTAAAGAAGATATAGAAGACTTTCCAGTTCCCGCTCCACCAAAAATACAGACAGAACCTTGTGGTGGCCATGGAATCATTTGCCAAGGACCTGCATATCGTTGATAATCTTCTGAAACTTTTAAAACCGGTCTTGCGATTTTTTCTGATTTTACAACAGCTCCACACTTTTGGCATATAACTTCTTCCATATTCCAAGGTGTTCCACAGTTGTAACAGTAGACTCTATTAAATAGCGATTTTCTTATATCGTTTGAACTCATGTAAGAACTATATTCACTTACAAATAAAACTTCAAGTTTTATAAAAAACTTTTTTCTGAAAAGTTGAGGAAAAAAATCGGAAAAGTAGGTTTAAACCCGTTTTCCGACGAGCGGAAAGAAAAAGAAAAATTTTTTCACAAATAAAGTTTGGAAAAGATAAATGAATGGGCAATTATAAATTTGTAACTCGAAGGAGAATTCTTTTGTTCGATAACGCTTCAAACTTTACCCCTTTAGATTTGGTTGGAACTCTTGGTATCAATCATCTCGCTTCTAAGTATGCAACTTTAGATGATTCATTTAGACTTGCTATATATAAGGATGCGAATGGTGATGTGCCTGCTTGGTCTGACTTAAGATTTTTGGGTGGTACTTTTGCAGTCCTTTATATGCATTTTAATAGTGGGGATAATTTCCCTATTGTTGAAAGACTATTAAATGATTCCGCAATTGGTTTGTTATCTTCTTTTGTTGCTACAGAGACTTGTCGTGCTGCAGCAGTAAAAAGAATGACAACAAATAAAGTTACAGGTGAAGAAATTTCCGGTTCTTATAATGTTTATTCAGATGAATACTCAGAAGAAGAATGGGCAAATGACCCAAACCTTGAAGATATTTATGGAATAGAAGAAGAACTGGAAGAGGAACAAGTGTCTTACGCTTATGGCTGGTAACAGTCATAAAATCCAAAAAAAATTAACCCTAAATAGGAGAATGCCATGACTTATTATGGTGCTGACCAACAAACCGCAAAGGTACAACAGTTGGCTGAAAAAAAAGCTCAATTGCAAGCTGCTCTGCCTGTAGTTGACGATGCTCGTGCTGCTGCTATCGAGGCTCGCCTTGATCGCATTGATGCTGCACTTCAAAAAGAAATTGCTCAAGCAAAAGCAATCGGAAATGTTGCTGCTATTAAAGCTGCAATGGGAATCGACGGAATCGGTGGATTAGAATTCCAAGCACAAGCACCTGCTGGTGTTGGTCGTTTGGTTCGTTTGCCTTTCTACCCAACTGGAGCAATTGCTGCTGGTGGATATGTTGCAAACGGAACTACTTGTCCAAGTGTTCAAGCTGCAAACCCTGTAGCTGCTGGTAATCAAAACGCTTCTATCATTCTTCGTACCCCACAAATCTCTTGGGCAACCTTGAGAATCGTTGGTTTCGAAACTGAACAACAAGCTCAAGTTGTTACTGCTGGTGCTGTTGGTAGTACACCTGCTGCAAAACTTGTAGTTTCTGATCTTAAGATCGGTGGTGGAGCAAACTTGTTCACACATGAAGACTTTGCTGACGGACAAATCTATGACGCTGACCAGCCAGAATTCTGTGGTCTTCGTGATTATCCAATCCTTAAGTCTCCAAATGTTGCTGAAGTTACTGTTGCTTCTTTGGGTCTTGCTGCTAATGCAAATGACTCTGTGCATCAATTTTCTTGTGCTCTTCTTTGTGAAGTTCTTCAAGATGATAACTACGGTTCACACATCCCTGGTCCCTATGCTCGCTCTGGTGCAATGGTTCGTAAGGGTGGATCTTTCATCTAATCTTAAACTTAAAACTTATTTATAGGAGAAAATATCATGTCTTTAGCTACTGATCTTTCTGATGGAATTGGCGGATTGAAATTTGTCGCAACTGCACCTCCGGGTGTTGGACGATTGGTTCGCATTCCTTTTTACGCTGACGCAAATACATCTTCAAATGTTGCTGCTCTTGTACCCGGCTCACTTGCTGTTGCTGGAACAGGTAGTACAGTTTCACCGATTATTTCTGTTGGTTCTAACGCTGCAACTCTTTCTGCAAGCTTTGTTCTTCGTACCCCACAAATCTCTTGGGCAACTTTGAGAATCGTTGGTTTCGAATGTGCAATCAGCACTGCAGCAGTACCTACTGCAGCTCAAACTGAAATCCTTTTTTCTGATTTGAAAATTGGTGGTGGAGCAAACTTGTTTGTACATGAAGACTTCGCTTCTTCTCGCATTTACTTGGCTGGACAAGATTCTTTCAGCGGTTTGCGTGACTATCCTTTGTTGAAGTCTCCAAATGTTGCTGAAGTTACTGTTGCTGCTTTCAATGCTGGTGGAGCTGCTGTTGATCCAGTTGCTGGCTTAACTCAAGCACAATTCATGTCTTGCAACTTGGTTTGTGAAATTCTTCAAGATGATAACTACGGTTCACACATCCCTGGTCCCTATGCTCGTAAAGGCGCAATGGTTCGTAAGGGTGGATCTTTCATCTAATCTATGAAGTTTAAGGGGATGTTGGAAACTTTTAAAACTTTAATCAAAAAAGTTTGCTAACTTTTAAAAAGTTTGCTACCATAGTAATGTGGTTAAAGGTTTTCACTCCCCACTCATTCATAAAAACATTTTATATAAAAAATAATTAGGAGAATATCATGAATTATGGTGATGCATCTGATTTTACACCAATCGATTTAGCTGGATCATTGGCTGTCAACATGGGGGTTTCCCATCTTGCTGCTAAAGATGCTTCTTTTCGTGTTGGTATCATGAAAGACAAGAATGGCGATGTTCCTGCTTGGGCTGACGCTCGTCTTATTGGTGGCGCTGTTGCTGCTGTTGTTTCTCAATTCTTTGCAGGAGATAATCCTATGGTTCGAAGAATGGGACACGATGCTGCTATCGGTCTACTTGGTTCTTATGTTTCTACTGAAACTTGTCGTGCAGCTGCTGAAAGCAAAATGAAGCAAGGTGCAGGCGAAGCTACCGTATCTGGAGACGATTATCTTTTAGGCGCTGACCTTCTGGATGACGAAGATATGCTTGGTCTTGACGAAGTAGAAATGGCTGAACTTGACGAAATGAACTTTGCTTACGGTTGGTAATTAAAGTTTAGTTAGATTCTGTCTATCGTACTCAAATACTAGAGCACTGCCAACCTTATTGGTGGTGCTTTTTTTATGCAGGAAAAAAGGTATGTCTGATAAAAAGAAAAAACTATTAGCTCTTCGTTCCAAAATAAAGAGAAAAATGCAATCTGGGAAAGGCAGTAGAAATGAGATGGCAAAGTTACAAATAACTTTGCAACGAGTGGATTCTGAACTTTCTAGGTTAAAAAGTTTGCATACTATCTCTGCGAAGCACAGAAGAGGAACAGAAGATATTAATCAACATAAAAATGTCGATTTAAATACAATTGGTGGTTTGCAGTTTCAAGCATCATCACCACCCGGCATTGGAAGGATGGTCTCGCTTCCTTTCTATCCAACATCTGTTAATGCTGATGTGACAACTTCTTCAGGAGTGAATGCAGTATCGAGAACAAATCCTGTCTGTATTTTTTCTGTTGGTAATTCTACAAACAATTCTGTAACTCCAATAACATTAACTACACCTCAAATTTCTTGGGCAAAGTTAAGAGTTGTTGGATTTGAAACAGACATTAGAACAAATTCAGCTCAAAATACAAGTCCACCTACACTTATTGTTTCTGACTTAAAAATTGGTGGTGGAACGAACTTGTTTACACATGAAGATTATTCTGATGGAATGTTTTATTCTAATAAAAATGATTATTATGCAGGATTGAGGGATTATCCTTTGCTTGTTAGTCCAAATCAAGCGCAAGTAACAGTTGGTGCTATTTCTCCAACAGCAACAGGAGATACGGTTACATTTTCTGTTCAGTTGGTTTGTGAAGTTTTGGATGATGAGAATTATGGAACACATATCCCCGGGCCTTATGCGAGGGGAGCTTCTATGGTTAGATCCGGAGGAAAACTAAAATGAAAGCAAGAAATGCATATATACAAGGCGCAGGTCGTTTGGAATTTAAGACACTTTCTCCAAGTGGATTGGGAAGGCAAGTATTGATTCCATTTTACCTTGAAAGTCAAGCAGATAATTTTCAATCACTAACGACTACAGGTCTTCAAAACACTTCTTTAACTTCTCCAAATATTCTTATAACACCTACAGGAAATGGTGCTACAAACACTGCCTTGTTAAGAACGCCTCAGATTTCTTGGTCTGTTTTGAGAATGGTTGGATTTGTTACAAACTTATACACACCGCCAATTCCTAGTGCGGCAACACTTGATGTTTGTTTTTCTGATTTAAAAGTTGGAGGAAGTACGAGTTTGTTTGTTCATGAGGATTTTGGTTCTGGAACTATGTACCAAACAGACAATTCAAACCCTGGTTTGCGTGATTATCCTTTGGTTGTATCTCCAAATCGAGTAGAAGTTTCTGTTCAAGGTATGGGGTTGGCAACATCTACTCCTGTACAATTTTCTTGTGCAATTCTTTGTGATATTTTGCAAGATGATGAGTATGGAGTTCACATACCCGGTCCTTATGCGAGAAGAGGCGCTATCCAAAAAAGATAGGCTATTATATATGGGAAACCTTCTGTGCTTTCAGGAGGTCTCTCATGTATATATTTGAGGTTTGAATGTCTTCGATTGATGAAAAGTTTATAGCTCACCTTTCTGATTGTAGGGTAGAATTAACAAATACAATAATAGAGTATTGTAAAGAAGAAAAAACTTTTTCATCAGACAGAATGAGTATTTCATTTTTATATGCAATTCTTCTATCCAGATGGAAAGAATTTAAGTCTGGAATTACAAATACTCTATTTGGTAAATATTCTTTAGAGGAATACATATCGAAGTACATACCTAAATTGTCTTGGGGTAATTACAGGTACGGCTTAACTCTTATTGACTCACTGGAAAAATGCCTAGGCCATTTAGAGTCAAATGAATCTTTAAAAAAAGAATGCCTTTCCATAGTTTCAGATGTCTTAAACTTTAAGTCTTATAATTTAATTAATGAGACTGTAATAACAAGGCTTTATGAAAAGATAAACTCCATTGTCATCAATGCTTATGGGGATTTTGAGATTAATTTTTCTATATTGGATTATGAATCTTACTATACCCCTAGAGATGTTTGTTCGTTTTTGGTCGATAAAGTTTGGCAAAAGTCTTCTCAGAGATGGGATCAGAATGTAGTAGATCCTACTTCTGGGTCTGGGAATATTGTTATTTCTTATTTATTGAAGATAAGAGAGAAGTTTTCTGATGCTGAAGTGTCTAAGGTAATAAGAAATCACTTGAAGTGTGTAGATTTAGATGGCGATGCTTTAAATGTTTTAGCTATGGCTTTATGGTTCATGGGCAGTATAAAAGACAAGTATATTACAGTCTCTCAATGTTTGATTAATGCGAATATATTTTCTGTTAAATTTTTTAAATTCAAGCACGAAGATTCAATTGCGTGTGTAGATATATCGTTAGCAAACCCTCCTTATAAAACATTTAAGGTTAATTACAAAGAGGGAGAGTCTATCCCTCAGCAAAAAGAAAGAGCTATTGAGCAGCAGTCAATTGACGAAGATACTTTGATGCTTCATGTGTATATATTTCAATATATGTTAAAGTTTTCTAGAAAGGGTTCTTCTTTTGGTTTTTTGATTCCATCGAGTATTGCGACCTCATCAAAAACTTTAAAAGTAAGAGAGGGTCTTATAAAGATTTCAAAAAATTTAGATTTTTATAATTTTGATGTTATTCCGTCTTCTCTTTTTGATCAAGATCAATTTGTGATGAAATATAAAATATTAAATGATGCTTCAAAAGAGATAAGTAAAAAAACAAGAATAACGCAGAGATCATCAATTGTAATTCTCAAGAAAAAAGAAAATATTCTTGAGAAGTGTTTCGTTTCATCTACGAGAATGGTTAGATGGAAAGCGGGAGAAAGACCATGGCTTTTTGATAATATTAAATCAACAAATATATCTGTTGGTCTGGTAAGAAAGCTTGGTGTTGTTCCGAATGCTTGTAATTCAGATGAAACAATTCTTTTGAGAAAAATAGTTAAATGTAATCCAAAGGTGAGAGATTTTTTAACCAATAAAGAGATACCTTCTGTTGGAAAGATGATTGTACCTGCTTTTGCCAGATATTTTATTTATGCATCATATAGCTCTGATACGAAAGTAAATGTATCTTCATTTGAGTTGTATCCAAATTCACTTTTATCTAAGAAAATTTTATATACATACTTAAACTCTGGGTTGTTTTATTGGTACTGGAGAAAGAATACTGACGGATTCCAATTTAACAAAACTGTTTTAAAAAGTTTTCCAGTTCCGCCAGTTTTAGATGCAGATATTCCTTATTTAAATAAATTGGTTGAACTTCTTCTAGCAGCAGAGCCAGAGTGTACAACAGATAAATATAACAAAGGCAAATTTAATACGAATTTTAACTATAGATATGATTTGATTGAAAAGTTAAATAAGTTTTACCTTCGATGTGTTGATTACGAATACCATCCCAATTATAGATATTTGCCTGTTATAAAAAAAGCAAAGTCTAATTCTTTATTTTTGGGCGAAGTACCCAATTTACCTTATCCAAGTTATCCATTCTAGGAGATATTATGAATGCAAAACAACTTTTACCACTATCCATTTTATTGTCAGGATGCCCAAAGCCTCCGACTCCACCTATCCCTCCAGAGCCAAATGTTTGTTCGGCAGATATTATGTGGGTGACAGCCCCTAAGCAACCAAACGAAGTGCCTTCAACTGAGAGTTTTTGTGACTTTTATCAGTTTTCTTGGCAGTGGTTTTTGGCACAAACTTCTCCATCTGTATCTGTACCTAATGAAAGAGTTTTTGAAATGCAGAGAGTTTGGAGTAAGGAATATGGCCAGAACCAATGCTCTGAAGAAAGAACAGGTCGAGAAGAGTCTTTAAATGCGATGCAAGCAAGAATCATGAAGATTGATGACATGGAAGATATACAAGCTGATACTCATGCTTTATACGATCAAAATGGAAACATATTGTTTTACAATGTATGGTATTCTCCAGAGATGTGTTCGGCCACTGAAGAAGGATTTGTTGCTGGTTCTTTTGAAATAAAAGCATCTTGGAAGACTTTAGACCAGCCAGACGAAGATTATTTTTATATTCAATCTACAAATAAAGAAGGGAAAATTGTTTATTTAGGTATGGTTGGAATTCATATGGCAATTTGGACACCAAACCATCCTGAAATGATATGGGTTACTTGGGAACATAAAGATAACTCTCCTCTTTGTAATGGTTCTGATTCTTATCCTGAAGATGGATGGAATTTTGCATCTAAAGAAGCATCAGAGTGTCTTTATAAAAACAAAGATGTATCTAAATGTTCTGAGTTTGCTTTTAATACACCAGAGGCTTATGAAGACCATCCACCATTGGTTTCTAAGCCAAATGAGACTTGTAGAGAGTTTCCATTCGGAAATCAAATGGGTGAATCAGTAAATGGCAACGATAACAATGAGAATCTAAAAGCGATTGTGGAATTAAATGAGTCTTTGGTTGGAGATATGGGTATTTTGACTAATCTTCCAGAGAATCATCCAATGCATGTATGGTCTAATTATGAAATGATTGGTGGTTTATGGACAAAAGATGGTCAGAATTCTGGAAAACTTCCTGTTGATAGCAAGCAAGGCCCAGCTGATCCAAACTCTCCACAAAGAGGTTCATTGAATTTAACAAATATGACAATGGAAACATTCGAGCAAGGTGCTGATTCATATATACCAAACTGTTTCGGTTGTCATAATTATGATTCATCAGATCCTTTAAAGGTAAGTCATATTGAGTCTTATCTCTTACCTATATACGAGTAAATTCAGGTAATTTGCTATTTTTCCGAATATAGGCTATTATATCAATCGCAAACCTTAAAACCGGAGTATAACATGCTTAGTTTGCTTTTAATCCTTGCTTGTGGTGATGCTGAAGCGCCAGCTACAGAAGAACCTGCAAAGACAGAAGAACCTGCAAAGACAGAAGAACCTGCAAAGGCAGAAGAACCTGCAAAGGCAGAAGAACCTGCAAAGGCAGAAGAACCTGCAAAGGCAGAAGAACCTGCAAAGGCAGAAGAACCTGCAAAGACAGAAGAACCTGCTCAATCAGAAACTAAATAATTTTTAACCCAAAACAGGAGACGCTCATGTTAAGTTTATTATTCTTACTTGCTTGTGGTGAAAAAGATGCTGACACAGGTGTTGAAGATACTTCAGTAGAAGTAGAAGACACAGCTGAAGAAGCGGATACTGGTGCAGAAGACACTGGTTCTGAGGACACTGGATCGGAAGATACAGGTTCTGAGGATACTGGTGCAGAAGATACCGGATCAGAAGATACTGCAGAGTAATTTTACGATATCACATTTGTGATTAGTTGTTTTAAAGGGGTGGTCAATGGGCTGCCCTTTTTTTATTAGAATCTCCTAAGATCACTAGATTCTTTCATTTTTCTTATAATTCTTCTAAATGTAGATGGATTGAATTTTTGACTTAATCTTCTTAGAGTTAAAGCATCTGGTTTTTCTATTGATAAATTATTATTACCTGCTATATTTAGATGGGATAACTGAGGTAATTTTAAAATACAAAATGGAATCGATTCCAAATCATTCCAATCAACATAAAGTATCTTTAATTTAACTAGATTACAGATTTCAGAAGGTATTGAAGTAAGCCTGCAACCAGCTAAATATACTTCTTCTAAATTAACACATTGTCCAATTTCTGGAGGAATAGATTCAATTGCACTATCACCAGCAAAAAGTTTTTTAAGATTCGTGAGGGTGCTAATATTTGAGGGGATTGTTGTTATATTTGCATACTGAATACTTAAAGAATCTATGTTTGGAAACATTGATATTATTTTTTCTAATCCCTCAAAATTATAATTTACTTCATCTAGAATAAGTTCATTACAACCGAGTCTATAATTTTCAGAGGCGTTAAAAATATCCATTAAATTTTTTGGCTCAAAAGAAGTGTACCCCCATTTAGCATTAGACCCTTTTGATTTTAATAATCCCAAAGCAGTTGTGCCAAGTATTGTGGCCATTGTAGATGTATTCATTTTCATTCACCCTGTGTATTTATTAAAATCTTCTAAGCTCACTAGATGGTTTAACATGGTCCATAATTATTTTGAATAGACTATGTTTCATATTTTTCATCCAATATTGAAGTGTTTTGTTATCAGGCATAGTAAAGTTATTACCGGAAAAGTAAATCTGTCGGTCTAGGGAATAAAGATCTGCTATTTCTTTGGGTAGTTTTGATATACTGTTTCTAGGAAAAGATAACCATTTTAATGATTTAAGATTACCGATTTCAGGGGGAAGAGAAGACAAATTATTGTCTCCAATATCAAACCTAGTTAATCTTCTTAGATAGCCAATCTCTTTAGGGAGTTCAGATATATTATTGTTGTCTAAATAAAGTTTTTTCAAATTTACAAGATTTCCGATTTCAGGGGGAATTTCTGATAGATTGTTGTGGACAATATTCAAAGTTCTTAAATATTTAAGATTTCCAATTTCAGGTGGTATAGAGTCAATATCGTTCCACCTTAAATAAAGGTTTGATAAGTTTTTAAACTTAAATACTTCCATCGGAAAAGATGTCAATCCTTCCTCTGTAAGATCGACATCGGCAACTCTATCTCTTACTTCGATTGATCGATTTGCATATTCTCTAACTTCATCTATTCCCATTAATGAATAAACAGGCTCTTTAGCAAAACTTCCAGAGTTCTTTCTTATTAAACCTAAAGCAGCCGCACCAAGTATTGTGGCAATTGCAGATGTATTCATTTTCATTCACCCTGTGTATTTATTAAAATCTTCTAAGCTCACTAGATGGTTTAACATGATCCATAATTCTTCTAAACAGATCTTGATTCATGTTTATCATCCAATACTGAAGTGTTTTGTTATCAGGCATAGTAAAGTTATTACCATAAAAGAAAATTGAGCCTAATCGAGATAGATGCGCTATTTCTTTAGGTAGTTTTGATATATTATTTCTAGGGAAATTGAACCATGATAATAGTTTAAGATTACCGATTTCAGGCGGAAGAGAAGACAAATTATTGTCCCCAATATCGAATCTGTTTAGGTTTATAAGATTACCAATTTCTTCAGGTAGTTCAGATAGATTATTGTTGGATAAATATAATTGTTTTAAATTTTTAAGATTACCAATTTCAGGAGGGATTTCAGATAGATTATTGTGGACAATATTCAATGATCTTAAATATTTAAGGTCTCCAATTTCAGGAGGTATAGAGTCAATATCGTTCCACCTTAAATCAAGGCCTGATAAGTTTTTAAACTTAAATACTTCCATAGGAAAAGATGTCAATCCTTCCTCTGTAAGATCGACATTGGCAACTCTATCTCTTACTTCGATTGGTCGATTTGCATATTCTCTAACTTCATCCATCCCATCTAATGAATAGACATTTTCAAGACCTAATAGTGGAGCTTTTGATCCAGAGTTTTTCTTCATCAACCCCAAAGCAGCTGTTCCAAGTATTGTGGCGATAGCAGATGTATTCATTTTCATTCACCCTGTGTATTTATTAAAATTTCCTAAGCTGGCTTGATGGTTTACTTTCAATGAATTCTAAGATTTCTTTCAGAGCTTGTGGTTTTAAATTATTCATCCAAAACTGTAAAACATTTGCACTTGGCATCGAAATTAAATTTCCGCCATCTGTAAATAAGGATTCAACATCACTATCTAAATAAAGATCTGATAAACTTGTAAGACCTCCAAACTCTTTTGGTAGAGATTTGATATTATTGTTCATTAAGTGTAAACTGAACAACTTTTTTAATTTCCCTATTTCTGGAGGAAAGGTGGTGAGTTTGTTGTAGTCTAATATTAATATTCTCAATTTAGTTAAGTTACCTATTTCTTTTGGTAGATAAGTAAGGTTGTTTTCGTTTAAATGAAGTATTTTTAAGTTGACCAGATCACCGATTTTGGGTGATAAAGAAGATATATTGGAATAACTTAAATCAAGTTTTTCTAAGTTTTTTAATTTGAATATTTCAGGTGGCATGGAATTCGATTTAAAAAGACCCCAAACTGCTTTTAACTCAAGTTCTTCAAGATTTTTTAAATTCTCTATTCCTTTTGGTAGAGAAGAAATAGGGTTTTTATTTAAATAAAGCTTCTTTAGATTGGTTAGACTTGTAATTTCTTTAGGTATATCAGTAAACTCATTGTGGCCGAGATCGAGAACTTCAAGATTTTTTAAATTTTTAATTTCTGAAGGTAAAGAGGTTAGATTATTGTTTGCTAACATTAGTCTCTTAAGATTTATAAATTTCCCAATTTCTACAGGTATAGAATATAATCCATTGCTAGTTAGATCTACACTTGATACCAATGGAGCTTTTTCTGGATTACTTGCATACTCTATTATTCTATTTTTACTAAAAACGCTGAGTTCATTATCAGAGCGTAATGTGCCTGATTTAGAACCTTTAAGACTTAGAAGACTTAAAGCAGTTGCACCAAGTATTGTAGCGATTGCAGATTTATTCACTAGAATCTCCGAAGCTGGCTATAAGGTACAATGTTCTCCATAATATTTTTAAAAATATTAGGATTTAAATTTTTTGTCCAGAATTGCAAAACTCTTGGACTTGGCATTTCAATTTTGTTGCCATACAAACTTAATCTTTCAAGGTTCGAAAGGTTTCCGATTTCTTTAGATAGAGAAGTAAAATTGTTATCACCTAAATTAAGGTTTATAAGGTTCGAAAGATCCCCTATTTCTTTTGGTAAAGCAGTAAGTTTATTTCCATCTAAATTAAGGACTTCAAGATTTTTAAGATATCCTATTTCTTTTGGTAGAGAAGTAAGGTTGTTGTTTTCCAAATTAAGGACTTCAAGATTAGTAAGATATCCTATTTCTTTTGGTAGAGAAGTAAGATTGTTGCTAAGTAAATTAAGTTTTCTAAGATTATTAAACCCATCAAATATATTGTTTGGTAGAGATTCCAATTTCATTAAAGATAAATCAAGTTCAGTTATACTCGACTTTTCATCTATCGACATATTAAAGATATCGTCTATTCTTCTAGGTTTACTGACCTTTTTCTCTGTGGAAGAAAATAAATCATACTGCTGGCTTAGATGCTTCTTAAGCATTGCTTTATAGTCATTATGGCTACCAGAGTTTTTCTTCATCAGCCCCAAAGCAACTGTGCCAAGTATTGTAGTGATTGCAGATGTATTCATAACGATTATTCCTTTTGAAGCATTTGTATCAACAAGTTATATAATAGCACAAAGGAGTAACCATGAAGGTTGGAGATATACTTATTGTGCCAGATAGAAAAACAAAAGCCCAAGTCCGAAGACTCAGGCATGATAGGGGGAGAATAATCGCAACAGTTATCATCTATGGATATGAAAGGATATACCTCGATGTAACTGATTGGAAACAGAATGAATTAGGTTTCTGGACACTTTAAATCATTGATGTAGTGATGTAAGGCCGGATAAGAGCTTATACCAATCTGTTGCTTCATTTCCTTTTTTAGAATGGGTTGAGAGATAACTTCATCAATAAACATTCTTCTAAATTGTCTAACATTTGTATCTGGAAATGTGGCTTGAAGAATCTTGTTGATAGATACATCAGACATTGGCTTTCCGGTTATATCTTGATTTTTTCTCATACTTGAAAACAGGGGTGTGCCAAACATTTTCATGTTGGCTGTTGCAGCCCAGTTTATGATTGTAAATCGAGCTTTCATATCTTCAACTCTTACAGATCTTTTTGGAAAATGAACAGTGAAACCAGTTTTGTCAGATTCAATATTTTCAGAAGTTATGGATTGCAACTCTTTTATCTTTGGACCACAATGAACAATAACATACAGCAAAGATTTATCTCTGTTGTTAAGGTCTGAATTATATATGGTTTCAAGGTATGCTTCTTTATTCATTTTATTCTCCTGCCAGTTGGCTAAGAGTTTTTGGAGACATAATGTAATCCCACATTCCTTTGTCATCCATAGAGGGCAAATACTTCTTTCTAACCATATCGTATGATGAAGGATTCAAAGCTCTTTGTGATAATGAGTTTTTCTTTTGCTCAGAGAATAATAGTTTATTGATTTCGTGAAGGCTTTTTCCGGCTTTGATTCCGATTGCAATAATTGCTCTTTCTGAGATTGTATAGTTTCTTCCTTTTTTCATATTGTATCCTTTAGTTAATGTTTTTTGGGTATTGTGTCTGAAACGACGGTTGGGGTTCTTTTTCTATTTGGCTTAAAAACAACAAGGCAACTTGGAGCAGGAGCTGACGATTTCGTTTTGCCATCTTTAGAAGACAAAAACTTAATTCTGCCTCGAATAAAATGTATTTTCCATGCTTTCTTCATTACAAAATCATGCCACCATGTAGTGTCTGTTCTAGAAAAGATAAGACATGCAACTAAGCAGCCTTTTTGACTTTCTTTATATGCTTTTTCAATCCATACACCCATATTTTTTGAGTAAGGAGGGTTGAGCCAGATTCTTCTTCCTTTTCTACACCAATTCACTTCCAAAGCATTGTCTTTTTGTCCTAAAAAGTTTTTACACTTTGCATTTTGAGGTGATGCAGCTGCATCAAAGTTAAAGTCATAGATTTTGTCAAAATAATCAAATACATACTTAGGTGTTCTCCATTTTTCATCCTTGGAGGACCACAGTTTATCCCATTTGCTTTTACTCATTTGGCTTCCCATATAGGTTGTGTTTATTATAGAATAACACACTAAGTATATATTATATACAAGACACTTTATTTGTTTAACTGATTGAAAAGTTTGTGTCCAATTCTAGCGGCAAGCATCGCATCAGCTAAAGCTCTGTGCTGCTGTTCTTCTTCCCAGCCTTCCAGTTTTATGGTGTCTCTCATTGAAATGGTTTTTAATTGTCCATCATCAAATCTAACGGTATTTCCGGATGATACATTTGAGAATGCATACATGTGTTGCCAACAACCACCCCATCTGATTTTTTGCATCCATGATAGAGCTGATACAACATCACCTTCAGAGTGAATGGCATCGTCAACAAAACGCATCATCATTCTTTGATCAAATGGAAGATTCCAAGCATATACAAGGTTATTTCCAACAAAGTTGCAGAATTTTCGGATTGCTGTAATGTAGTCGCAACCTTCCATAATCTGTTCTTTACTGATTCCGCAGAATTGTTCAGGTATTTTGAAATTCTGAAAAGCCATTACATTGTCTGAAGGCTTGACAAGGAAGTTTAAGGTATCATAGACCTTTCCTGTTTCAATATCGTGTTTTACAACGCCAATCTCAATAACCCTTGCCATAGGGTCTCTTAATAGGCCAGTTGTTTCTGTGTCGAATGTACATACAATCATATTTATCTCCTTTTGGTTTATTGTGGTATGTTGATTGTTCCAGTTTCTTTATCTCTAAAAATCTCGCCAATGAAGGGTGACATTTGGGATTCCTGTTCCCAGCAAAGATATAGATTGTCTTTTGCTCTTGTCATAGCGACATACATAAGTCTTCTTTCTTCTTCCACGCCTCCGCCAGTCTCGTTTTCAGCTTTGTTTCGAGGGGAAGGAATGATATCTTTTGTCAATCCAATAACAAATACATGCTTCCATTCTTTTCCTTTTGATGAATGCATTGTACCTAAAGATACAGCCTCTGACTTTTCTTCTTCGTCTGCCTCTGTGTTTACTTCATCTAAAAACTTTTGTAGGCCTTCTTTACCAATGTACTCGTTTGGATCTCTTTGGTTGAGTCTGTTAAGAGTTTCGATTCTATCAATTTCTTCTTGTGATGGTTCAACAGCGAACGGATCTTCTGGATCATAATTTTCAAATGGATCAATGTCGGTGTTTGTAAGTCCAGTCAGTCTTTTAAGAGCTTCTTCATATTCAAACAGTCGCATATAAAGAGAGATCTTTTTACCTTCTTCTTTCTCAGCCTTTCTTTTTTGTTCATCAACTTTGTCATAATCTTGATGTTGACTGAGATTTAACTCAATGAATTTTCTATAACTTAATTCAACAGATTTTGAGATACCAGCAAGAGGTAGTGTTTGTCGGAAGATATCCAGAACACTTTTTTCTTCGATTCCATTCATGAGCATATTGTATTGCTTCAGTTTCATTTCCAACTGTGCTCCAATTTTTGTTCCCTTTTGGTATCTTTTCTGCTCAAACAAGTGATTAAACCAATCTTCCAAAGAACCTTCTGGGTTCATTGTAATGGCATCCTTTAGGTGTCCAGCTGCAGCATTTCCAAATCCAGTAATGGTGTCAACAATAACTTCCTGAAGAGACAGGGTGTCTGTACCATTCATAATGAAGCTAAACCAATTATGTATTTTTGCGATTGTTGGATTATTGAAAACACTTTGAGAAGATAGAAATTCAAAATTAACCTTTCTTGATGCAGGCATTCCAGCCTGTAATCGAGACATGTGTATATTGAATTGCATCAATTGAAAATTGTTTCTAGCAAGAATGGCTACTTCAGAAGGCTCTATTTCAAGAAAACCGGTAAGACCATTGATTGTGTGAAGTATATTTTCGTATATTTCTGCTTTGAAGTTTGCATCATCACCATAGATTTCATATTTCGGGGTAATGTTGTAGTTAGGCACTCTGCTTGGCCGGATTACTTGTATGGGGTCAAAAGATTCATCAGATGATCTATGGGGAACCATTTTCTTATCAAAGCGATTTTTATTGTTTGAAATGATATTGTTAGAGAAATTTACAACATCAGGAACGCATCTGTAATTTGTTGTTAAGAACAATTTTTCGGCATCAAAAATATCAGGAAAATTAAGAATGTGTTGCGTGTTTCCACCTCGAAAAGCATAGATGGATTGGTCATCGTCACCAACTACCATGAGAGAGGTTGAATTTGCAGACAGGAGTTTAATAAACTCAACATTTACATCATTTACATCTTGGTATTCATCAACCATTACATGATCAAACATGGATGTGTATGGGTTTGAAGGGTTTAGAGTGAGTGCTCTAATCGCCCCCGGGATCATGTCGTCAAACTCAATAGCATTACAAGCCTGTTTACCTCTAAGTACCTGTGCAGCAACTCCTACAACACCATCCAACAAGTCTGTATCTTGATCAACCTTACTGTTCCAAATCTCTCTAGCATCTTTAAGCTCCATCCCAGATATTTGTGATGGTACAGGTCTGAAGTCTTTTGTAATCATATTTACAATGCCTTTCGCTTTTGACTTGTAGATTGATTTTCTAACATGATCAGGCTCATCATGATCAATCGAGAAGTATGCAGTAGAGTATCCAGCTCTCTCATGTTCTTTTTCTTCAACTTCTTCAAGCATTTGATTATTAGGAGGGAAATCTCTGTCTTTAGCAAGGAGGGAGTTAAAGAAGGTTTCTTCAGCATTGTCGTCACCGCCCAGAGCATCATCCCCAAATTCTTCAACCAAACTCATTTTAAGGTTATGAAGTCGGGAGGCCAAGTCAGTACGCTGTGTTTCAATTGACTGGGCTTTAATGCCCATTGGATCATCTTCTTTTTGTACTTTTGCTTCCAGTCTTTTGAATTTCTTTACATCTTTTTCAAGTGTAGGATCAATATTTTTGATTCTTTCATCAAAGGTATTTTTAATTAATCTATTAATTTTATCAGAACCCCAAATAACTGGTTTTTGGGCATAACCAATGTCTTCGTAATGCTCTCTAACGATTCTTAAGGCAAGAGAATGGATGGTGCATGCAACAACACTTGCACCGATTTCACCCAGTTTTTTGATTAATCTGTCTTTGATTTCTTTTGCAGCCTTCTTGGTGAAGGTGAAGATAAGGATAGAAGAAGGCTCTACACCACTTTCAATGAGTTTTGCGCATCTTTCAATTAAGCATCTGGTTTTACCGGAGCCAGCTCCAGCAACAACCACAGCATTACCATATTTATGGTTTACAACGACATGTTGCTCTTGTGATAGGTTCATTTGATTTTCCTGTTTTTGGTTTTGGTTTTGGTTTGGAATTTTTAACACTTACTATAGAACCTTGCAACAAGAAATATTTAATTTAGAGCCAAATAGCGATCTTTTTGGAATAATGCGTTCAATCCCAACGGAATCTTGATCTTTAATCCACTGTTCTATTTTGGGGCTTACTTTTTTATTGTTGATAAATGAATTCATGTTCTGGATATGATTGCAGATAATCTCTTCACCTTCATCATCAGAAACATCTTCTATTATTCCGGCTCTAAGAAGTATCATTAAAGTGTCTTCATTGATTCTAGAGCTTGATATATTGGCCACAAGATCTGATTCCTTACCCATTACAGTTTCAATATCGACTGTTTGTATTTTCTTAACAGACTCTCTGTTCATAATGACACCACCATCAACAGAAAGTAGTTTTTCACTTTCAACATCAAACCAGCACATTGGATTTTTATCTTCTCTAATGAACCAACCTAAAGTGAATTGATGAACAATGCTATTTGAGAACGATAAGATGATTTTCGTGGTCATTTTTCTTTGACCAAGAGCACTCCATCGAAGGGTGTACATGTGTTTTTTAGAAGGTATCAACATTTATATCTCCGAAAAATAGGCTTTTGATTTGTTTGATGTGTTTTGGATTGATCTGATTTGAATTTTTTATTTTCGTGATTGAATAAAGACTAGAGTAATCAGCAAAGTCACTATTCCAGATTCTAGAATTTGGATTTTTCTCAAAGAATTCTTTCAGCATATTTACATTTCGAGTAATACCTACTTCTTCAATAGTAGATAGGTACATGTTTTTCGCAGCTTCGCTGTTTGAGGCTTCTTCAAGTGTTTGTCTAAGTAGGCCAAGGAAGTAGTGCGTTTTTGATTGCAACTGAGACATATTCTCTTGGTGGGTGACTTCAATTACAATCCCTTTGCTTTCAAGCCATTCAAGTGCTTCAGGGTCATTTGGAGGAATGATTTCAGAGAAGGCTTTTGTACCGGAAGATATTGAATATCCAAGATTATCCCATTGTGCTCTTGTTATTTCATTCCCTTCTGGGTTTACTGCGTGATTTTCATAGAATACAGATCCAATATGGAACGAAAGGTCTCGAATATCAAATCGGGTAGTAATATGTCTCCATTGACCACCTTCATAATACAAACACATGGATAAGGTGTATGTGTATGGATCACTTTGTCTCCAGTATAATTTCTTACCTTCAATTGGCTTTTGTTTGATTAGTTGGAATAATTGTTTTGGAAAATACTTTTTCATTGTTCACCTCCTTGGTTGATTCGTTCTTGTGCTTCAAGTGCTTCTTGGTTTGCTCTAGCTCGCTCAGCTTCACGCTCTCTTCGTTGTCTAGCAATTTCTCTCCATCTTTGTACCTGTGTGGAGTGGTCTCCGTTTCTAGTCCAGTCTGGAGAGAAGAAATCAATACCACCAAAAGGTGTTACAGTAGAGACTTGATTTAGTATGATTGATTGAGACATAGCGTTCTTGTTGTGTTCTGGTCTTATTTTTGGATTATCAAAAACAATATTACCTTTACTGTCTTCCCAAAGTCTTGTTTGAGAGTTTTCAGAAGCCTGTCTATTTTTTGTTCTTTGAATCCAAGTCTTTAGAGATTTTTCATTTACTGTGCCAAAGACATTTGAATCGTATCCAGAACATCCAATCTTTCTATTTTCGTACACTCTTTCAACAATTTCTTCACCGTTTTCGTTTAGCCTTGTTCTTTCTTTGAAGGCCTTTTTGCCATTCAACTTTAATTTTGGTCCTTTGTGAATGTAAACACCACAAGCTAAGAATTGAAGATCGCCTCTTCGCTTGATATTCCACCCTCCATAGTCAGAAACAGTATACATTTGGTTGTCATCGGTATCCAGCCATTGAACCTTGTCAGATGTATCACAAAGCCTTTGAGCGCCTTCTATATCATCAGTCCATATCGCATCAACATGTGTTGCAATAATTGATTCTGGTTTTAACTGTCGTAATCCTTTATACACATTCATAATGTTGTATGAGGAAATATACGCAGCAAGGTCAGGTCTATATTTTCTAAAAGGAGATTCTTGAAGTTGTTCAATTTCAGCACTAAACCAAATAAATCCATCTTTTGGTATCGGTTGTCTTACTGTTGGATTGTCTCTTAAAAATCTTTCGTAATTTTCAGATGATTCAGTTGTTATTGTACTGCTTGGTCCTGATTCGATAAGTCTTGGAAAGGGCTTTGCATTTGGGTACTTTTGTTTTAGTGACTCAACAGTTAGGTCGGTAGCATTACCCCAATTCCCAGAGCCTGTAATTTCATCGATGCTTATTCCCCTATCTTGCATATTTCTCATTCTTCTGATTGTTTCGATATGGTTATTATAAGGGTCATTACCTTTTCGGTAATCTATGTACCACCCACCAGTTGCATGATCAGCTGTAAGCATATGAGCATAGTAGTCTGGGCATTCTAGAACCTCAAATCGAGGGGCATATCTGATGTAACTAGGGTTTACTTTTGTGGCATTAAATCCACCAGATTGATTGAATTTACCCCAGAATTTTGTGTAAAGCTCTTTGGATATGTGTTTTGGTAGTCTCTTTAATTCTTCAGCAAAAGGAGCAAATGTGTTTTGAACCATTCTTGGAAAGAAGCAGTGATGTACTTCTTCCACAATGGCCTCTCCAAAGTCAACAGCCATTTTAAGCAAAGGTAAAGTCCATACACCTCTAAATCTTCCTCTTGGAAAGATCATGCCTTCTCTATTTGATACAGGTAGTGGTGGTAGACCATACTTTAAATCTTCTCGAACATAAACAGTAGCATCAACAAATCCATGTTCAAGATTGTTATTGATAATATCATTCCAAGTGAAATTAGGTCCACCGGCAAAATATGATGGATCTTTCATTTCCCCTGTAAGTGGATCTTCGTATCTTCTACAACAAACAGGCATTTCTCCGGCAAGAGCATGAAGATAAGCCCCTCGAATATCTACTTCAACAGCATCTGGAGACCCACCTCTTAGGCAGGCAATAGGACCACCATGTACAGCTGCTTTAGCCATTTCTCTCCATCGACTGTTTAATGTGGAAAAGTCAGGAAAAAATTCTTCTTCTCCTGTTACTGGGTTTTCCAGTACAGTGTTTACAAATTCTCCTGTATACATAGCCATAGCAGTGCTTGCTATACTTGTACGAAGCTCTTGGATATTGTGTGTAAGTAACTCTGTTAATTTCGCATCTGCAGCAGATTCAAGACTAGAGGCTGTTTTTGTGTGTATTTTGTCGATTCCGAATATGGAAGGATCAAGCATTTGGGCGCATTGTGAATGAGGAAGGTTTGCTCTAATTGGATCACCTTCTTCTCTTGGTCTTGTTTGCCACTTGATGCCACTAATCATACCCAGAGTTTTTCCGTAAACAGCATCACCTGTGTCCAGTATTTCATTTGCCACTTGAGCAGTATGAAGATTGTTTAATTTCATTGTTTTATAGAATGATTGTTCTTGTAATCCAATCTTAATTTCAGGCGTGGGTGGCATGTCAATAATGTTACCTGCAAGCTCATAGTAGTGAGGTCCATTTGGATTACCGTAGATGCTTAGTGTTCCGCTGTACATTTTGTATCCTCTTTTTTGGTTAGTCTTTTTTAAAGTAATTGGATCTAAATATTGATGCAACAAAAAAAGCCAGAAATTGTATCTGGCTTGTGTGTTTTTACTAAAAATGAGCAATTATGCGATCATCTTCGTCTAATATCATTCATTTCACGATCAATTACTTGTTTCCATACAAGGCCTTTTTCCCAGTACATAGCTTGACAGGACATGCACATTCTGGGTAAATGCAGATCAATAATTGCGAAACAAAGATTTCCTAGGTTTGTTGAGGCTTTTATTTTTGCTCCATTACAAGAAATGTTTTTTTGCGGCTTGATTGGTCTGTCGATAATAAACAATGGGGATACTTTTTTACTTCTTGTTTCAGAATCCATCATCCATATTTCCAGTTTTTCTCGATTATCATATTTTTTTACAGATATGCATTTTGCAAAATGTATAATTTGATCCATTATAAAAGAGACTTTTTGCATTTCATCATCAGGTTCTTCGCTATCATCATCGAAATCTTCTCTTAATGAGTTAATCTCCTCTCCAAGGATACCTTGAATGACTGCTTGTTGGATCGCTTGCTCAAAGGATATATCTGGTCCAGCATCTTGATCATCAGCATCACAGTTATCGCTATATGAATCCGATTCTTGCTTGATTAAATCTTTTGGGTCTACGAATTCTGTGTTTTTTAGAATGTCTGCGATTGTTTTTTTATTGTTCATGATTCTCCCTTTTTGCTTGTCTTAATAATTTCATTTTTTAATCTCGCATGACTATCGTACTATAGTACATTTTTGAAGCCGGGTTTTTCAATCATGTTAATGATTTCAAGAGAAACCCCATTGCCAAATCCAACTGTTTTGCACCAGTTTTCAAATGATGTAGGTGTATTCAGTGCATATTCAGGCACTTCATAGGATTGAGATATTGCAGATCCACTTGCCATAGCGTGTGGAGTGAATTTTGGAAATTCAATTGGATCTCCAGTTACCGGATCTCTCTTACTACCAAAAGAGATTTTATTCCATATAGAATCAAGTTTAGCATATACATCGAGAGGATCGCCAAATGAAATATACATAGGCTTTCTATTCCAGTCATAAGGAGTGCCAGATATTGCGCTCAATACTGAGGCTTCTGCTTTTTCCTCAATCTCTCTCGCTTTTCGTTCAATATCATTTGCAAGGTCTTCAACATCCTTTGCTGCCTGTTCAGCTCCTTTGATAGCTCTTAGGGCTTCTTTTAGCAATTCTTCCTGTTGTTCTTTTGATGCTTGCATGGCCTGCATCATCAGGGTTAATGCATCTCTTACCTGTCTGGTCATATTTTCAGTAACAATAGGTATGGTACTGATGTCTTCAAGGTTGAAAGATTCTTTTTCTTCTGTGGTATCAGGGATTCCAACAATTCCTTGTACTTCATCACCCAATCCCATTTCAATGCATCTTCTAGCCAATTCATTTTGCTGTGCATTCATGTCGGCTAATTGATCCAACAGTGATTTAGGATCGTCAGCTGTCCCTACATAAAGATCACCGGAAGGTTCTTCTTTTACTTGTTTTGGCTCTGGAGGCTGTTGGGTGGGTTCAGTTTGTGTAGGCTTTGGATCAACATAAGAAAGGTCTTGTCTTGACTCTTCAAGTTTTCTGCGTTCTTCAGCAATCTTTTCTTTCTCGGCCTGTATCTCCTGAAGAATCTTGTTTTTTTCTTCTTCTAATTTTTGAAGCGCTTGGCTTTCTGCTTCTGCCTGTTGTTGTTTTTCTTTTTCTCTTTCTGCAGCCTGTTGTTCTAGTTGTTCTACATAAGAGGTTGCAGCTGTTGCTGCTGTTTTAACTGCATCGAGAACGCCTTTGCCTATGTTATCAAATATACCCATGACATTTCCTTTTGGTTAGTGTTTTCTTAAGTGTAATTAGATTTATATGATGGCGCAAATTAAACGATGATCATTTTTTGTTTTTGTTCTTTTTCTTGTTGATCATTCTTCTTAAGAGGATCTTTTCAGTTATCTTTGCGGTTTCTTTTACTATCCACTGGGCATCTTCTTTCAAGAATGATTCTCGTAATAGTTGGATATTGGCTTGTTTTTTGTCTTTCTTGTCCATATTTGCTTCCTTACTAAATAAAAAACCCCACTCTTTCGAGTGAGGTTTAAACATACAGAATAATTTAAAGAGTCTAAGAGATACTTTATTTACGCTCGATTAAAACGGTGTTTCGTCTGAATCAGGTGTAGAGTTGACAGGAGAAGATGTAGCGCTTTGGAAAGAAGAAGCACGAACACGAGCAGGATACTCTGTGCCAGTTTCTTCATCTACACGACCAGCTTCTTCTTTTGTGCGGATAAGCAATTGCTTTCCAGAGAAGTTGTTGAAAAGAGATGCAGCGTCACGATCACCCAATTTCTTCATTCCAAGAGCATCAAGGAGAGCTTTAACTTTCCATTGAGACTTTGTGGTAAGATAGAAATCTTCACGAATCACAGCATCTTTAGCATCGCCAGCAGAGACGATAAAAGAGAAGGTTACTTTATTGGTTCCAGATTTTGATTGACCGGGCAATACACTGTCAATAGTGCAAAGATAAGTACGGCCAGCTTTTACTTCAGGTCTATTTTCACTCATGATGAGGAACTCCTATTATATATTTTTGTATTTAAGGTTTTAGTAATGATTCAAATTTTCAAACCATTCTGTAATGTTTTCAAGATTTCTCTCTCAGACTTAGGTAGTATATCTGACTTACAAAAGTCACGCAACCCCAAATGAAAACTTTTTTTATTTTTTTTGTATTTTCTTTTAAAATAAACTCGAAAGCTCGGTTTTATGGGCTTTTGTGAGTGTTATTTTTTTTGTAGCAAGAAGATCCTAAGTAGGATATATATATTCTACATTAATTACATAAAGATAAGAGAGGCTAACAAATGTCATTTTGTCCGATTCAATTGGAAGGAACAACTTCTTATATAAAAGTTGATCATGGAATCCACATATATACATACGATAGACCATTTCGAGTACTTAGGGATATGGTAAAACCTGTTAAGACAATTATATCTGAAAGCCCTTCAGACGGTTTGCCGACTTGGAAAGTAAGTGTTTTTTCTGTATACCCTTGGATGTTCAATACATTAAAAGAGAGACTTCCAGAGCTTGAATCTTACTGTGATCAGGTAATGTCCAGTATTACAAGCAAAGATTATGATTCTTGGCCAGAATATAAAGCAAACGAGTCTTGGTTCCCATATCAGAAAGAAGGGGTTGAGTGGCTGTTGAGAAATAAAGGGGGAATGGTTTGTGATGAAATGGGCCTTGGTAAAACAATTCAAGCCATTGGTTACATTCAAAACTCTCCTTTTGATTATGCACTTGTTGTTGCTCCAGCTTCTATGATTTATACATGGAAAAGAGAGGTCGAGAAATGGTCCGATTGGACTGGTGTTGTACTTAATGGAAAGAAGATTATCACAAAAACTCTAAAACAGGAGGTTGGTTCGTGGGAAAGCAAAACAGTCTTTATAATGAGCTGGTCCTCTATTGCTTTATATGAAAAAAAGATACTCGATTGGGATCTAAGTCTTGATTGCATGATTTGTGATGAATCTCATTACGCAAAAGGCATGAATGCAAAAAGAACAAGAGCTGTTATGACTTTGTCAAAAGTTGTTTCTTCTACCGTTCTGTTATCAGGAACACCAATGAGAAACTGTTCTATAGATTTATTCCCACAATTGCACATGGTTGCTCCAGATAAATACCCAGACTTCTTTGAGTTTGCAGAAAGGTACTCGCCACCAAGGGAGAGAACATTTGGTAGAACTACTGTTCTTGTTTATGATCAGTCTACAAATTTACCGGAGTTAAGACAAAAAGTTAAAGAAGATATGGTTTTTAGAAAGAAAAAGGATGTTCTTCATGACTTGCCATCCAAGAGATATAGAAGGATTGATATAGAAACACCTTCTTGGATTCAAAAAGAGTGGGAGGATATCATTTCTTCTGTGAAGAACGGAGATCAGATTGATGCAGCAAGAATGATACAACACAGACAAGATGTAGGTTTGCATAAGGCTGAGTCGCTCATTGATTGGATCGAGGACAATTCAAGTCCAAAAGAACCCATTGTCATCTTTATTGTTCATAAAGACATAAGAAGATTGCTTGAGTCGTCTTTAAAAAAGAAAGATATATCTGTTGGGTGCATTGTCGGAGATATACCAAACAAGAAAAGAGAACAGACGATATTAGAATTTCAGAGAGGAAATATCCAAGTATTGATTTGTTCTGAGGCAGGAAAAGAGGGAATTACTTTAACAAAGTCTTCTTCATTGATTCAACTTGAAAGATTTTGGGTTCCTGCAGACGAAGAGCAGGCTGAAGCAAGAATTTGGCGTATCGGTCAGCGAAACAAAGTAATTATATCGCAAGCTCACATGCCAAAGACAATCGATGATTTTATCGTTGGAAAATTAATTAGAAAAAGAAATGTTATCGATGAAGTGTTTTCCGATCATTCTATGGATGAAGAAACTTTTGCCCTTTTGGATAGAATGTTTGATTCTTTATTTTAACTTTGACAATTTGTCATATTGTAGATATACGATATGTATTTAGGAGATTTTATATGTCAAATAATAAACCTACATGTAATGTATGCAATAAAAATGAATCTATTGTTGTGTGTTGTTCATCAATGTCACCAACAAGTTATGCTTATTGCAAAAAATGCCATTCAGAAGGTCTTGAACCTTGGCATGAATTGGTTGCGGCTGGATTTTGTACGGATTGCAAATCAAAAAAAGATTTATATCGTGTCTTTTCGAGAGATTTTGTCAAAAAAATGATTTCATTTCATAGTAAATCCACAAAGGAATTGCTTAGAGAAATTAAAAAAGCTGATGATGAATTTAATAGTGGATGGCAATAACATGAAAACAGTACTTGGAATATTTCCACTTTTGAAAAGATTAAACAAAGCATCTCAAGAGGATGTTCCCTTAGAAATGATCCGAGATCTTTCTGGACTTTTTTCTCCAGAGCAAATCAATGAGATATGCTTTCAGTACAAGGTCTGGTCATTTCTTTCCGAGTTGAATGACTGTTGTGAGGGTTGTGGAGATTATTTGCCTATTGGCTCTAAATCAACTACAGGAACCTGCTCTAATCGTTGTCACCAGTTGGTTAAGAGGGCTGCAGAAAAAGATGAAATATCACCCATACAGACAATAAGAAAGGAAGCATCAGAAAGGCTTCAGCATATAAATAGTCTATGGGAAAAGTCAAAGCAGTACGGATACAAAAAGGATTATGCTTGGCATCAGGTTTCTGATGGATGGAAAGTAGTTTCGATACTTTAACTCTTGTCTCTTATGTTTTTTACGACTCGAAATAAAGCATAGGAAGCAGCACTCCAAAAAGCAACAAGCCCAGTTTTTCTAGCATAAGATTTAGCAATCACACCTGTTGTGTTTGGACCAAGAACAACAACTTTTTTTAATAGTCCAGTATATCTATTTGGGCTTGATGGATGAATTAATCTGCCAGAGGAGTCAAGTTCAGCAAATTTGCTTGATTGTAATGGTAATTTATCCATTCCAACGCCACCACTTTCATTTCCGCCATGCAAAAGCGCTTTGCCTCCGCTTACACTTGCTACTACTCGGCCATGACTTTTCATTTGTGATGCATGTGACTTGAATGTTGAGAAAGAATGAGGATTACTTCTATTAATTGCTATGATAGAATCACCAACATCGACAGGTGCTTCAGAGAAGGAAAACATAACATATTCAGTTTTTCCAATATATTTCTCTGGATTCTTCTCGATAGCGAGTCTGTTTTTCATTCCGGCTGAGTGAGGATAACCAGAAAGATATTTTCCTACTGTGTTTAATTTTCTATACTCAGGATTATGACCATAAGCTCTACCAAAAAACCAAGAACTCCAATACGATTCAGAGCCTGTTCCGAGTTTGTTGAGTAATTCTGTAGCCTTTTTATAACCAGCAGTAGGTAGGTATATATACTTTCCTATCGCCAACCTTCCGGATTTAGACGCTTCTGCACCTTTGCCCAAAGAAGATTTCTGACCTTTGTATGGTTTGAATATTTTATAAAGCTTCCTAGCAATTTTTGCAGCTTTCGTATCAGGAACTGCCCTATATCTTATTCCATCTACAACAAATTCATGATCAAATACACCCATATTAATTACCCCATTTACCTGAATTAATTTTATCAATAATCCATTTCTCTATCAGAAGTCTACCACTGAAATTCCAATCTGCTGACCTTCCAAGCAGAGGCCTCTGGTTTGGTGAATCAGGTCTAATTTCGTGAACAAATCTTCTTGGTATAAAATTACCATCACATAAAATAGAGTTTTTAATTATTTTGTAATTACATTCTACCCAGACAACTTCTTTTCCATTTCGCATTAAAGCATTTGGTTTTGGTTTGTGACTTACAAATGTTCCATCGTCTATTTTGTCTTTAACCCAATCAGGTATGGATAATGTACCTTCATATTCGTTTGGAAGATGCAATGCTCGGTCTATACTTTCTTCTATGACTAAACTTGCAGGTATCCAAACTTCTTTTTGACTGGGAATTAAGTGGACTCTGTATTTGTTTCCAATTTTTTTAAAGTAACATTTTATATTTACTCTATTAAATGACCCTACTTTACCGAAAAGTAAAGTGATCATAATTGGTAAAGATATTGCATAAATTGACTTATTCATTTACAATCTCCAATATTTTTATTTGCTCAGGATAAAAAGCAACCCATTCTTTTTCAAACCCGTTGTTTGCTATAATGCCATCAAAACCAAGTTCTTTTATTTTTTGCGTGATATACATAGACTTTGCGCCAAGAGCTGTAATCCAATGCATTGCAACAAAGTTTCTGAAACCCATGTTTTCTTCGGGATCAATACCTAGAGATTCACACCACTCTTGATAATGCTCTATGTTGTTTAATATGTGTCGTTGATTTGTAGAAAAATGATCGAGATAATTAAGGTATGTATGTATGAACATATTCATACTTGTATTTAACTGTGACTGTACCAGTGGAATTAGATCATCTTGTTCTAAAATATAATCCCATACACTGTACTGATCCATGTTTTCATCGACCATTTTCTGAATCAGCATGGCGCTATGTATTCGCCCTGTTCTTATAAGCTCATTTATAAATGATGATGTATTGTAGGAAAGAGTTTGGTATTGTTCTTTTAATTGGGGAATGTCGGCAACTTCCATAAGTTTTTTATAATTTTCAACACTTGGGATGAAAGGATTCTTTATGTTCAGATGTACCTTGTAAACATATTCTCCGTAATTCTTTGCAGTTAGAAGGCTATCTGTAAAGTATATTCCGTATCCATAGTGACCCATACTCCCCGAAGAAGATCCAATGTTTTTGGTAGAGAATGTTGATATATCTTTTATTGGAGAACCATGATAAAGAGTGAGTAGATTTCCATTTCCATCTTTAACTTTTGAGTTTTTTCCCCAATACTCTTCGTTTTTACTACCATCAATAATGTTTTTTGATGCAGATATCCCTAGTATACCAAATAGCGTTATAACTGCAGCTCTCTTTGACATTTTAACCCTCTCGTGTAATAGATAATAGCACAGGCTAGGAGTTTGAAATGTCAAAGAACAAAGAAAAGATTTATGTAAATCGATATGGTAGAAATATTGTTTTTACTCAAAAAGATGATGGGGCTGTTTTGATTACAGGAGACTTTGGCAAATTTTATCGAGTGTCATCCCATCCAGAAACAGGAGAGATATCCTGTTTTGATCCAGAAGGAGGTCCTTTCATCTCAAAGGGTGTAAGTATTAATCACTATACAGGCTGGAAAGACAATAGAGTCATAAAGACTATAAAGATTGAAGATGGAAAGGTTATTCTTTCTTTTTGACTTTGTAGTTTGTTATAATCAACTCTGTGCTTTTCTTTCTAGTCCCTTCTCCTTTGGATTCTCCAGAGGAATATAAGTAATCCCTAGTATATATATAGAACGGATCGCCAGAGAATAATTTTCGAATAAAAGGTTCGTCATTGATGGTTAGTAGGAATTTGTGAGGAGTTGCCTTTAATCTTCTTCTTAAAAGTTTAAAATCTTTTTCGCCCCAATCAAACTCTCCACGAGTTCCGTATAAACCTTTTGTTACATCGTAGTAAGGAGGGTCTAGGAATATAAAAACATCTTCTCCTTTGGACTTTAATATTTTACTATAATCAGTCGATTTTAGAGATATATTACTTAGAAGACTTTTGCTTTTCTCAAGAGTTTTTATA
>Ga0181585_10000295_pt1 | contig 40402 bp, 33 predicted proteins | sample 071ome_29_FD_132469 | JGI IMG/M metagenome (GOLD analysis project Ga0181585, IMG submission 132469) | Coastal salt marsh microbial communities from the Groves Creek Marsh, Skidaway Island, Georgia - 071407BT metaG (megahit assembly) | ecosystem: Environmental > Aquatic > Marine > Intertidal...
CTGTGATTGTGGGGGCACGATGCCGATTGATGGCAAGGCCCTTGCAAAGGCATGTGGCGCAACCGGAGCAGATGTGGCGCAGAGCCTTTGCCGCAGCCAGACAGATCGTGTTCTTCGCGCCCTTGAGGGTGATGCCCCCTTAGCCATAGCCTGCACACAAGAAAAAGACGTTTTCATGGCCCTCGCTGAAGACGCCGGCAAGCCCGAACCTGATTTTTTCAACATAAGAGAGCGCGCCGGATGGTCGGATGAAGCGGCAAAGACAACACCCAAAATGGCCGCTTTGATCGCCGATGCCATGATGGAAGGCCCAGCCCCGGCGAGCATGTCCCTTGTCTCCCACGGACGTTGCCTGATCTATGGAAAAGGGGAAGAAGCGCTTGAACTTGGCCGCAAACTGAAAGATGACCTTGGCGTCACCATCATGATCACCGATCCTGCTGGCGCAACCGTCGATGCGGCACTGGCAAGCCTGGTGGTGACCGGCCGCATCACTTCCGCTCAAGGATCCTTTACCCGGTTCAATATAACCATTGACGATTTTGCCGAAGCCCTGCCAAGCAGCCGGGATGAATGGACATTTGAGCCTGCCAGCAATGGCGTTGAGACCGGATGCGATATCGTGATTGATCTTACCGGAGGAACACCTTTATTCACCGGTGCCGACAAGCGTGACGGATACTTGAGAGCTGATCCTGATGATATCGCCGCCCACGCTGTGTTGGTGGTGAAGGCAAAGGACCTCATCGGCGAGTTTGAGAAGCCGCTTTATGTTCGCACCGACGAAACACTCTGTGCCCACAGCCGCAATGGTATCAATGGATGCAGCCGCTGTCTTGATGTCTGTCCGGCCGGTGCCATCAGCACAGCAGGCAACCATGTTTCGATCGATCCCGGTATTTGCGGGGGATGCGGGATGTGCGGCGCGGTCTGCCCTTCGGGCGCTGTTCAAACCATGACGCCACCTGCGGACCAGACTGCCCGCCGTATGGCAACCCTCATCGATGCCTATGAGGAAGCCGGTGGCAAGGCCGCCGGTCTCTTGCTCCATGACGATATTTATGGTGAGGAAATGATCAGCCTGATGGCGCGTTACAGCCGCGGCCTTCCGGCCCGCATCATTCCTCTTGGCATGAGCAGTGTTGCGCGAACTGGCCACGATACCATCATAGCGGCGATAGCGCTTGGATTTGAGCAGGTGTTCATTCTGCTCAACCCGAACAAGTCAGAAGAAAACCAGCCTGTCCGCGATCAGGTGGAGTTTGCCCGTATCATGCTTGCCGGTGCTGGCGTTGATGCAGCGGACCGGATCATGGTCATCGATGAAGCTGATCCTGATAATGTTGCCAAATCCCTCTATGAGGCGGCATCACCAAAGAAATTCAAGCCTGCTCCCTTTGCCCCGACCGGCACGCCTCGCGGGATGACCCGTCTTGCCATGCGCGGTCTGGCCAGGGCAAACAAGGCCCCTTCTGAAATCATCGCCCTGCCCGAAGGTGCGCCATATGGTCAGGTCAGCGTTGATACCGACAATTGCACGATCTGTCTTTCCTGTGTCGGTGCGTGCCCGGCAGGTGCCTTGCAGGACAATCCCGATGCGCCGCAACTTCTGTTCCGGGAGGATGCCTGCCTGCAATGCGGCATCTGCGCCGCCACGTGCCCGGAAAAAGTGATCTCTCTCATCCCGCAGTTCAATCTCAGCGATGCGTCGATGACCAATCAGCTCATTGTCGAAGATGAACCGTTTGCCTGCACCTCCTGCGGCAAGTTTTTCGGCACCAGAAGATCGATTGAGGCCATTGTCACAAAACTGGAAGGCCACAGCATGTTTTCAAGCCAGGATCAGCTCGACATGCTGAAACAATGCGAGGATTGCCGGGTCAAAAGTCTCTTCGGGGGTGAAGAAAAGATCGCCGATGTCGGGGAACGCGCCAGGCCGCGCACCACCGATGATTACCTTAACTGAACATGCCCTTAACAGGTCAGGATGATTTTTCCGCCAGCGGCAGATTGACCAGGATATTCTGCGGCTTGGCCCGGACAACACCTGCCCTGTTCATGGCAAGCCCCATATAGATCGGCGTATTGAGATACTCTGCCTCCAGCCCTTCCGCACTGGTCAGCTGAAAAAGGCACAGTATCTGCTTAAGCCTGTCTTCTTCGACGTCCTCACCCCTGAAGAGATCATTGAGAATGCGTGTGGCGTCCACATCAAGCCCCAGATGCCAGCGCCAGTTGTCGTCGTCAATCCTGACCATCGGCGTAACACGGACAGAAATTTGCAGGAAATGGGCAACCCAGTCTTCAAGCACCCGGCAGAGCGCATCGAGGGCCGGTTGGGTGAAGGCGATATCAACCGACATATTGAACAGATCATGCCGCTGCCAGTATTCATCGGCTGTATCAGAGGTCATGACATCAATCATGACATTGCGTGACTCGTCACTCTTGGTCCCGCCTGCCACCTGCTGATAGTCCGCCTGAAGCTGGACAGTGGTGCTGTCTGCAACCATGATACGGCCATCATCGAGGGTCACGCGCTGGTCACGAAAAAGTATCTCAGCGGCCCTGAGTTTCATTGGGTTCGTTTCGGGATTTAAGATATTTCGCAGAATGATATGCGCCATATGTTCCATGAACAGCGGCGGAAACTCAACCGGCGCCCCGCGTGCCGCGGCCAGATATGCGGCCTCCAGTGTATCGTACTGGCTGAGAAAATCACGGAACCGCAATACCGCACGGTAGTTATGCGCCACATCAGGATCAGCGATGGCCTCAAGCTCCGCTTCCTCCACAAGACTGAAGGGCGCCTTGCTGAGCTTGCCGTGAAGGGCAACTTCCGCATCACAGCTTTCCTCGACAAGCGCCAGTTCCGGGCGCGTAAAATAGGCCGCCATGAAGTCTTCGCTTGGCACCATCCAGCCTTCGCTGTTCCGGTCCATGAGGTGCCATCCTGACGTAAACCAGAAATCCTGTCCGCTCATTGCTGATGCTCCTTGTCGCCGGCAGTATCTTCATCATCGATGATGGTCCATATCTTCTGCTCAGCGCAACTGTCGGCTTTGGCCAGATGACGGAATTTCTCGTGAATCCCGTCCGATGACATCTCACGCTGAACGGTAAGAAGGGTGCCTGTCTGGTGATCATGGCAAAGCTCTGCCATGAAGGCGATTTCCTCATCAGCGGCTGAACCCGCCGCCTCAGATGATGGTGCTCCGAAATCCTGCGTAAAACGGCTGATCAGCGTGTTCCTGATTTCCTCAACCTGATCCGGACTGGCCTGAGATACGGCGACAAAGGTCGAATAGCCGAAACTCTCTATCCCGAGAAAGCCGTTGGCAAAGGCCTGACGTGTCTTGCCCCTGATATCTTCCGGGCTCAGATGATGGAACGTGAAAGTCCCGCTAAGCGCCCATTCCCCTTCCTCGGCGGCGACAGGAAAGATGTTGAGATCAGAAGGATCAAACCGGATGGTGCGGGCCAGTTTCATTTGGGCCTGACCCAAACCGCCGGATCAAGCAGGCTGAGACTGACCGGTGCGCCATCGCGGCGGGCAAGCCCGGCACCGTCACCATCAAGCCCCATCCATTCGAGCGAGGGCTCAACCGTAGCCGACGTGCCGTCAAGGCGGCTTTTCCACATATCATGGACCGGCCTGAAACCTTCATCATCCCAGCGATTGAGCCAGACAAGAAAATGACGGCACACGGATTCAAGAAGCCGTGTCCTTGAAATATAGCTGCCACCTTCTTCGGAAAGGCTTGTCTCATCGGGAATTTCGCCGGTTTCACCTGCGGTCAGCTCACCACGGAGGGCCAGCTGCGCATGAACAATCATCCAGCCCGGGCATCCCTTTTCATCCGCTGTTTCATCGATTTCAATGCCGCACCATCCCGCGTACCCCCTGTTCAGAAGTATCGCGCCCGGAAAACGGTAGGTTACGGCAACTTCAGGAGGGGCAAGGGCACCTATCGAATCGCCGAGCGCTATCATCAGCACGTAATGCATCTGCACCGCCTCAAGGGGCGTGACTTCCGGGGCAAGGGTAATCGCCATCCGGAGATTATCCGCATCAGCGCTGTAGCAGACAACGCCAACCTCCCCCTTTGCGGCAACCGAGACTGCCTTGGCCTGAACATCACGCCCTTTTTCCACTTCAAGGGGTGTCAGCAGAGGCGGCAGCTGAGGTTCGGTGGTGTCATCCGCCGGATCCGGTTCATAATAGAGCGACATCATAACCCCTTTCAGGACACATGCTTAAGGTCAGCTACTTCCATCAGACGCCGGGCGATTTTCCGGTATTCCGAAGCCTGAGGAGATTTTGGCGCCGATACCACGATTGGCGTGCCTGAATCCGACCCTTCACGAACATCCAAGGATAAGGGGATTTCCCCAAGGAGTTCAAGACCCCGGCGTTCGGCTTCACGGGCGGCACCATCTTTACCGAAAATATGATCTTCACGGCCACAGTCCGGACATACCCACCTGGCCATGTTCTGTATCATCCCCAAGACCGGCACATCGGCTTTCTGAAACATGGTCAGGGCCTTCACCACATCCAGAAGGGCAATATCCTGCGGTGTGGACACGATCACGGCACCCGCCAGATTGACCTGCTGGGCAAGGGAGATCTGAATATCGCCTGTGCCCGGCGGCAGATCAATGATGATCACATCAAGATCCCCCCAGGCCACGGCATTGAGCATCTGGGTAAGAGCTGACTGCACCATGGGCCCGCGCCAGATCATGGCGGTTTCATCCGGAACCAGAAGCCCCATGGACATGACTTTCACGCCATAATTTTCAAGCGGCACGACCATGTCTCCACCTGCCGCCGCAGGACGGCCGCTCACGCCCAGCATACGTGGCTGGGACGGCCCGTAGACATCAGCATCCAGTATCCCCACCTGCAGCCCTTCAAGCCGAAGGGCAATGGCAAGATTGACCGCGGTGGTGGACTTGCCGACCCCGCCCTTGCCGGAAGCAACGGCGACAAACCGGCGAACGGATGAATTAAGCTCTTTTTCCCGCCCTTCGGGTTCATCCGCATCCTCAGGCGTGGCGGCAGTGTCTCTTGCCTGATGGGCCGTGACAATAACCGTTGCGCTGGTCACCCCGTCAAGGGCAAGAAGGGCGTTCTCCGCCGCTTTGCGCACAGGCTCCATCGCCGGTCCGCGATGCGGCGGCACATTCAGCATGACGGCGATATTGCTGTCCCTTATGGTAATGGTATCCACAAGCCCGAGGGCAACGATATCCCTGCCCTGTGACGGATCCATGACACGGGCAAGGGTGAGGCGTATTCTGTCTTCGGTCAGATCTATCATCGCAGGTTGCTTGCCGGTCAGGCCTTATCCGGCCCGATCAGGGTCGCCGAAACCTCATGGGTGAAATTCAACTCCGGAATGCTGATGGTTGCCGTGACGGGCATCTCAGCCCCCGGCTCAATATCAGCCATGGCTTTTTCAAGCTCCTGGTGCGTTGTCACCCCAAGCTGTTTCAGGAATTTCCGTATCGCCATGGTATAGGCGTCGTCCTTCATGTCGGTGTTTTGCATGGTCATCTTTCCGCTCTGTTGGCAAATATGCATGGTCGAACACTTGATATGCCAATCATCTACTTTCTTTCAAGGGTATCGACGTAAAGGAGGATATTTTCCACATCCACCGGGGTGAGAACAATCTCATGGCTGAATGCCGGTAAATTTTCCGGTCTTTCTTCTGATATGCCCTCAATCCGGACCACCGACGGGTGCGGCGGCAGAGTGAAGAATACCTCAAACCGCATCCGCCAGTCCGGCAGATTTTTCATGGCTTCAAAAGACGGGGTTGACCCGATTCCCCCATAAGGATTGATATCGGCGATCACATGGCATCTCGTGCAATGTTCCCGGACAAGCTGCCGGCCCTCCTCAACTCCGGCCAAAGCCTCGGTGTGACCAACGAGAAACACGGGCAAGATACACCATTTCAGCAGACGCCGACGCATCACTTTTAAACCTCGCATAACAGACAGTCTCACACCGTGGGATCGGCCATATGTTCCCGCAGCATATCGGTGTATTGCCGGGTCATATGTTCGATAAAATCATCGTGATTTCCTACCTCCATGACATTCTTGCCGACATGCGCGTTATAGCGCGCCGCGGCATAAAGCATGGCGTAATGCAGATCCGTTGCGACGATCTTCTTGTTCCTTGTATTAGCCAGTGAGATGAACTGATCGGCCACTTTCAAAAACTGATCAGCCCCCAGCTCACCCTGGCGTGGATTTTCAGGTCGGATATGCCAGTCCTTCAGCGTCATGATCAACTCCCTCCGATGACATTGAAAAAGGTGAAAGGTCTTTTTTTCTCTGGTAATACGTTATATGACATCGCCATTGAAATACACTGTTGAGATCAACCCACGTGAAAAAGCCCTAAGGAAACCTGATCATGGCCGTTTTAAGGTTTATCTGCTGTCTTGCTGTTATTCTGATCACAGGACTGATGCCGGCCCATGCCGCGCGGGATTCCATCACCCTTGGCATGCAGCTGGAGCCGCCGCATCTTGACCCGACCAGCGCGGCGGCCGGGGCGATTGATCAGGTTCTTTACGCCAATGTGTTTGAGGGGCTGACACGTTTCGCGCCGGATGGATCCATTATCCCGGGGCTGGCTCGCGAATGGACCATCAGCGAAGATGGCCACGTCTATACTTTTGATCTGGCAGAGAATGTCACCTTCCATGATGGCAGCCCCATGGATGCCGGGGACGTCAAATTCTCCCTTGACCGGGCACGTGCCGAAACATCATCCAATGCCCAGAAAGGTCTTTTCACCGGCATTTCATCTGTTGACGTTCTGTCAGCCCGGCGCGTGCGTATCACGCTGGCCGAACCTGACGGCCAGTTTCTGTTCAATCTGGCCTGGGGTGATGCTGTCATCATCTCGGAACAAAACATCGACACCATCAAGACAAACCCTGTCGGCACCGGCCCTTTCAGTTTCGACCGCTGGATCAAGGGTGACCGTATCATTCTGAAGCGTTATCCCGGCTACTGGGGCACGCCGGTTTCCCTGGCAGAGGCAACCTTCAGGTTTATCGCCGATCCTTCCGCAAGTTATGCCGCTATGATGGCCGGTGATATCGATGCTTTCCCGGGCTATCCTGCACCGGAAACACTTGCCCAGTTTGAATCTGACCCCAGATTCCGCGTCACCCGCGGATCCACGGAAGGCGAAACCATACTGGCCATAAACAACAAGGCCGAGCATCTTTCGAGTACGCTTGTCCGTAAAGCTATTGCCCATGCCATTGATCGCAAGGCCATCATCAACGGGGCAATGTTCGGCTACGGCACCCCGATCGGAACTCATTTCGCCCCGCACCATCCCGATTATCTCGATCTTACGGATATGTCGGCATATGATCCGGAGAAAGCCCGAAAGCTTCTGGCCGAAGCCGGATACCCCGAAGGTTTTGAGACTACATTGAAACTGCCGCCGCCAAGTTATGCCCGAAGGGGCGGAGAGATTATTCAGGCGCAGCTTCGCAATGTGGGCATTTCGGCAGAAATCATCACCCTCGAATGGGCGCAATGGCTTGAAGAGGTGTTCCGCGGCAAGGATTATGGTCTGACCATTGTCAGCCATACCGAACCTTTTGATATCGGCATTTATGCACGGCCGGATTATTACTTCCAGTACGACAACCCGGATTTTCAGGACCTGATCACCACCCTGAAAAAAGAGAGCGATCCGGCCGAACGACGCCGGCTCAGCCACAAGGCCCAGCGCATTATCGCCGAAGATCACGTCAATGCATATCTGTTCCAGTTGCCACAGACAGGTGTGGCAAACCGGAAGATCATGGGTCTTTGGGAAAATGCGCCTACCCAGGCCACTGACCTGACAGCGGTTTACTGGCAGGATTAGTCCCTTTATCCTTGTGACCGGGGCGCATGACGCCCGCCCTTGTCCGGAGCCATGACCATGCTTGCCTATCTGGTGCGCAAAGCTGTTTTTCTTGCCGCAAGCCTGCTGATGGCATCACTGGTTGTGTTTGCTCTCATCGAAGTCATCCCGGGCGATCCCGCGACCTATATGCTCGGCATCAACGCACGCGCCGACACCCTGGCGGCGCTCAGGGCTGAACTCGGGCTTGATGTTTCCGCGCCGGCACGATACTGGCACTGGATCAGCGGCATGATAACGGGTGATTTCGGCATATCCTATACCTACAGAGTACCGGTGCTGGATATTGTTATCGAGCGACTGGCGGTATCTGTGCCGCTGGCGCTTTATGCTCTTGTGCTGGCAATCACGATGGCTTTTCCGGCTGCGATGGCGGCAGCGCATTATCAGGGGTCAAGAGGGGATCGCGCTCTTCTTGCCATTACCCAGTTTGGCATAGCCGTGCCGAATTTCTGGCTTGCCATTCTTCTTGTTTATCTTTTCTCGCTTGTACTGGGATGGTTTTCGGCGGGCGGGTTCAACGGCTGGAGCGAAGGGATCAGCGCAGGCATGAAGGCCCTGACCCTGCCTGCGGTTGCCCTGGCCCTGCCCCAGGCAGCTATTCTGAGCCGGGTGATGCGCGAAGCCCTGATCGATACCATGCGCGAAGACTATATCCGGACAGCCCGGGCAAAAGGGCTGACCCGATTTCAGGCCCTGCTGTATCACGGTTTCCGCAACGCCCTTATCCCCGTGCTCACCATTCTGGGGATGCAGTTTTCCTTTCTTCTGGCGGGGGCAATCATCATCGAAAACGTGTTCTTCCTCCCGGGGCTCGGACGTCTTGTCTTTCAGGCCATTGCCCAGCGTGATCTCATCCTCGTTGAAAGTGTCGTCTTTCTGCTGATGGTCGCGGTCATGATCGTCACGTTTATCGTCGATATCGCCTATGCTTTCGTTGACCCCCGGATCCGCAGGAGCAGGGCATGAGAAGGCGCTCTTCCTTCGCGTTCAGGGCTGGTCTGGCCATCACGCTTTTCATGGTGATCATGGCTGTTGCCGCCCATTTCTGGACCCCCCATGATCCGGCAGATATGGATATCACCATCCGGTTGCAGCCCCCCTCTCTTATCCATCCCTTTGGAACAGATCATTTTGGCCGGGATGTGTTTTCCATCATCATGGCGGGATCTCGGATCACCCTCGGGGTTGCGCTGGCGGCAGTCATGATCGGCCTGGGCATCGGTGTTCCTCTTGGCCTGGTGGCAGGTGCCTTTCACGGACGTATCGCCGATGATGCCGTGTTACGCGCCAATGATCTCATCTTTGCTTTTCCGGCCCTGCTGACGGCAATACTGATCGCCGCCCGTTTTGGCCCGGGCGCTTATACCGTCATTATTGCCATCGGTCTTTTCAATATTCCGGTTTTTGCCCGCATCAGCCGCGCGGCGTCACTGCCGCTATGGCACCGTGACTTTATTCGCGCCGCCTTTCTGGCGGGCAAGGGAAAAGGGCTGATTTCGGTTGAACATATTCTGCCCAATATAGCTCATCTTCTGATTGTTCAGGCCTCCATCCAGTTTTCCCTCGCCATCCTCGCTGAAGCTGGTCTTTCCTATATCGGGCTTGGTGTGCAGCCCCCGGCACCAAGCTGGGGACGCCTGCTTGCCGACAGCCAGACAATGGTCTCGATTTCACCTTATCCGGTTGTGATGGCGGGATTGGCAATCATGCTGACGGTGCTCGGCTTCAACCTTCTGGCTGACGGCCTCAAGAAAAGATATATCCGCACCCGCGAGGTGATCATATGACCCGGGTGATCTCAGCCAGCGGCCTTTGTGTCCATCTCCGCGGAACAGCCCTTCTTGAGGATATCGACATCTCACTTGAAAAGGGCCGCATTCTTGGCATCACCGGTGAAAGCGGTTCCGGCAAATCCCTGACAGCACTTGCCCTGATGGATCTGCTGCCCGGGCCGCTTGAACGACGCGGCGTCATCTCGTTGGAAGGTCAGCGAATTGACAATGCTGATGACGCTGAAATGAGCCGTCTTCGCGGCAGGCGGATAAGCCTGATTTTTCAGGAACCCATGACGGCGCTCAACCCTCTTCTTCCCATCGGGGTTCAGGTCGCCGAGGTCTTTCGGCAACATTGCGGGTTGAGCAGAGCGGATGCGGAAAAAGAAGCCGCCCTTGTGCTGGCGCGGGTCGGATTGCCGACTGAAATCATCCCGCCCGGACGTCTGCCCGATGAGCTTTCCGGCGGCCAGCGGCAACGGGTGGTGATTGCCATGGCCATAGCCATGAAGCCTGCGGTGCTGATCGCGGATGAACCGACAACCTCCCTTGACGTCACAACCCAGAAAGAAATTCTTGATCTCTTGCGTGCGCTCGTCACCGAAGATGAGATGGCCATGATCCTGATCACCCATGATCTGGCGGTTATTGCTGAAATGGCCGATGAACTGCTTGTGCTTAAAGACGGCAGATCCCTCGCTCATGGCCCTGTTTCCATGCTGGCCCGGCAATCTCAAATTCCTGAAATAGATGATCTGGTTGCGGCCTCAACCCTGCCCCCGGCACCTAAAGCCCCGGCCAGATCCTCCATGCCGCCTCTTCTTAGCGTAAGCAGGGTCAGCCATGGCTATCCTTCAAAAAGAGGGAAAGGACACGATACGGCCGGGGCCGGAAATCTGGTTCTGTCTGATATCACCTTTTCCATCGCCCCGGGTGAAGCGGTGGGGCTGGTTGGCCGTTCAGGTTGCGGGAAAACAACGTTAAGCCAGCTTATTCTCGGCCTTTCAACACCGCTCTCAGGTCAGATCACCCTGGCGGATGAGCCGGTCGACAGCCGGAATTTTCCGCGCCATCTCAGACGGCGTATCGCTGCGGTTTTTCAGGACCCGTATGGATCGTTCAACCCGAGGCGTCCGGTGGGATGGCTGGTGGCCGAACCTCTCCATCTTCTCAACCCTTCGCCTGATGAGAAGGAGAAAAGGACGCGGGTCCGCGAGGCTCTTATGGCGGTGGGGCTTGATCCTGATTTTGACGGCCGGCTCATCCATGAATGTTCAGGAGGCCAGCGCCAGCGTATTGCCTTTGCCCGGGCACTGATAACAAGGCCGTCCCTTATTGTGCTGGATGAACCGGTTTCGGCCCTTGATGCCCCGGTCCGCAAGCGTGTTCTTGCATCTATGGCGGAAACCGCTGCGGCATTTGATATTGCAACCCTCTTTATCAGCCATGACTTATCTGTTGTGCGATCTGTCTGCCCCCGTGTTATGGTGCTTGCCGATGGAAAACTGGTTGAGGATAACGCTACCGGGACGGTGTTCAGCCATCCCGGCCACCCCGAAACGGCACGGCTGGTTGACGCCGCCCCTGACCTTGGCCGTGCGCTTGCACGGCTCGGCACCGATGACCGGCAGAAAGAGAGATAGACACCCATGCGTCAAGGTGAGTGCAATCTGATCACCGATATTCCCGGCCTTGCTGTCGGAAATGCCGAAGATCATACCCTGAAATCCGGGGTGACCGTGGTGACAGCTGACCGCCCTTTCAAGGCGGCTGTTCATGTGATGGGCGGCGCACCCGGGATGCGTGATACGGCCCTTCTGGAACCTGACAAACTGGTGGAAGACATCGATGCGATCGTGCTTTCCGGCGGCTCGGCCTTCGGGCTGGATTCAGCCAGCGGGGTGATGCAGGCCTTACGGGAAAAGGGACGAGGGTTTCAGCTCGGCGAGGTGCATGTGCCGATTGTACCTGCCGCTATACTTTTTGATCTCATGAATGGCGGCGATAAGAACTGGAAAGAAAACCCCTATCCCGGACTTGGCCGGCAAGCCTTTCTTGCCGCAGACAAGAGCTTTTCTCTCGGCACTGCCGGCGCCGGCACAGGGGCGATGGCGGGCAATGTCAAAGGCGGGCTCGGGTCAGCTTCAGCCGTTCTTGAAAACGGCTTCCGCATCGGGGCTCTGGTTGCCGTGAACGCGCTGGGCTCACCCCTTGTCCCCGGGCAGAGAAAATTCTGGGCCGCCCCGTTTGAAATCGATGCCGAATTCGGTGGCTTCGGCATGCCCGATGCCATCGATCCTCTTTTTGAGCCGGTGCTGCCGAAACTGACGGATAACCCCGGCGGCAATACCACCATCGCCATTGTCGCCACCGATGCTGCCTTGTCGAAATCCGGCTGCCTGCGAATGGCAACAGCCGCGCAGGACGGTATGGCACGTGCGCTTGTCCCGGCCCATACGCCCTTTGACGGGGATTGTGTCTTCGGCCTTTCCACCGGGAGTGCGGGACCGGCAAGCCCGTCGGATCAGCTGATGCTGGGCCATGCGGCCAGCCTGTGCCTTGCCCGGGCAATCGCACGTGGGATATATGCGGCGCGTTCCGCTGAAGGTGACCCTTTCCCCTCGCTTGATGAATACTCGCCTGACTGATCCCGCCCTTCCGGCCAGGTCCGGTTTTGGGATTGTCATGCCGGTCAAGTCCGGTCATGCTGGATTACAGCACAAGTGATCACAATATTTTTACGGGAAACACAGTATGGCAAACCCTGATCTGATACGGCTTGATGCCACCACCATGGTGGACATGCTGAAAGCCGGGGACATCACCCCGCATGATGCGATTGACGCCATGGAACAACGGGTCCATGAGACAGATAAAAGCGTGAATGCCCTGCCCATCACCTGCTTTGACCGCGCCCGGGCCGAAGCCGACAGGCTGATGAAACAACAGCCGGAACACCGGGGCGTTCTTCAGGGCCTGCCCGTGGCCATCAAAGATTTGAGCAATGTTGAGGGGGTCCGTTCAACCCAGGGCTCACCGATCTATGCTGACTATATCCCTGATACATCTGATTTTGTTGTCACCACCATTGAGGCATCCGGCGGGATTGTCGCCGCAAAATCCAACACCCCGGAATTCGGGGCCGGGGCTAACACCTTCAATGAAGTTTTTGGAGCGACGCGAAACCCTTGGAACACGGCCTTGTCCGCGGCAGGATCATCCGGCGGGTCAGCGGTGGCCCTGGCAACAGGCATGGCATGGCTTGCCCATGGATCTGATCTTGGCGGCTCGCTGCGGAATCCCGCAAGTTTCAATGGTATCGTTGGCATGCGTCCAAGCCCTGGGCGTGTTGCAAGCGGCCCTTCCTCAAACCCTTTTGACACGCTTGCGGTAGACGGACCGATGGCCAGATGCGTCAAGGATGTTGCGCTTTTCCTTGATGCGATGGCCGTCTCCGATCCGCGGATACCCATCAGCCTTGAAGCGCCTTCCCGGCCTTTTCTCGATGCCGCAAAAGAAGCCCTGCCGCCGAAACGCGTCGCTTTCAGCCCTGATCTTGGCATTACGCCGGTGGATCCTGTTGTTGCTGATCAATGCAGGGATGCCGCAGAACAGCTTGCCAATGCGGGTATTGAAGTCATCGAAGCTCATCCTGATTTCACCGGCGCTCATGAGGCATTTCAGGTATTGCGGGCCCATGGATTCGCGTCTTCCCTCAATGAGCTCTACCAACATAACCGTGACCAGTTGAAGCCGGAAGTTGTGTGGAATATCGAGCGTGGACTGGCCTTGAGCGCAGGAGAGATCGCTCAGGCCGAGCGCATGCGGGGCACACTTTTTGACCGGGCAACAGATTTCATGAAGGACGTTGACCTCCTCATCACCCCGGCGACGATCGTTCCCCCATATCCGGTAGAGGAACGCTATGTCCGGGCCTGTAATGGTGTGGAATTCGACACCTATATCGACTGGCTCGCCATTGCCTATGCCATCACGCTGACCAGTCTTCCGGCCCTGTCGCTTCCGGCGGGACTGACCCCGGACGGGCTCCCCGTCGGTCTTCAGCTCGTGGGCAAACCGCGCGGGGAGGCGATGCTTCTCAGTCACGCGGCCATGGTTGAGAATGTTCTTGGGCGTCTCGACATACCAAGAAACCCCTCGGCCTGATCTTCCGGTGCGGAAAGAAGATTGCAAAAATCTGAACCCGGAACTTGAAAGAAGAGCAAGAGAACGATAAGAACAACACCATGATGAGCCAAACCAACATACGTCCCCTTCCTTCCTATCTTGTTAAACGCTATCTGGGATGGCGTTCCCTTGAATATGAAGAAAACCGGAGCTGGTTTCAGCATCTTGCCAATATGGGCCAGCATCCCCGGGCCATGGTTATCTCCTGCTGTGACAGCCGCGTTCACGCCATGTCCCTTTTTGGTGGTGAAAGTGGTGAGTTCTTCATTCACCGCAATATTGCCAACCTGATCCCGCCGTTCAACCCGAATGGCGATCATCACGGCACTTCTGCGGCCATTGAATACGCGGTCACTGTTCTTGGCATTGCCCATCTTCTGGTGCTCGGCCATTCGAATTGCGGCGGCATCAACAGCGGCTTTCATGTCTGCAACGCCGAAGACAATCACAGTTTCAAGGATACGAGTTTCATTCACAAATGGCTTAACATCCTGAAACCTGCCTATGAGAAGCTGAACAAATCCGGTGACGAAGCAAGCCAGATCAGAGAGCTTGAACAGCTGAGCATTATTGTCAGCCTCAACAATCTCATGGGGTTTCCCTTTGTCAAAGACGCGGTGGATGCCGACCGGCTGACCCTCCACGGCCTGTGGCATGATATCGGCTCAGGCGAACTGCTTGCCTATTCCAGCGACAGCAGCCGTTTTGAAAATGTCTGAGGCAGGATATCTCTAGCTTTTTTTCGCAGCTTTTTTACGGCCCGCTTTCGCTGCAGTCTTCTTGCTCGGGGTCTTTTTAGTTGCGGTCTTTTTACTCAGGGTCTTCTTGCCCTTGGTTTTGGCCCCGGATTTCGTCTTCACCGAAAATACCGCACCTTTCCGGGCCAGTTCTTCAACCGGGATATGACACTGGATGCGATGTTCGCCATCCTTACCGTCATGGGCTATCTGAAGAGGCGGTTCGGCCTTATCACAGGTACCGGCGATAGCATAGGGGCATCGCGTGTGGAAAACACATCCTGCAGGCGGGTTCAGCGGGCTGGGCAGGGTGCCTTCAAGAACGATCTCACGCTTTTCGATATCAGGATCAGCGATCGGCACGGCTGAAAGAAGAGCTTCGGTATAAGGATGATAGGGGGGCTCAAAAATCTCGGTTGTTGTTCCGATCTCAACGATTTTACCGAGATACATGACCGCCACGCGATCAGCGAGATAACGGACAACCGAAAGATCATGGCTGATGAACAGCATCGTGGTGTTGTATCTGTTCTGGATATCAACCAGCAGTTCAATCACCGATGCCTGAACCGACACATCAAGCGCGGAAACAGGTTCATCCGCCACCACCAGTGTCGGCGATCCGGCAAAGGCACGGGCGATGCCGACCCGCTGTTTCTGGCCACCTGAAAGCTGGCGCGGCATCCGCTGGGCAAATTCCCTTGGCAGACGAACAAGATCAAGCAGTTCATACATACGCTCTTCGCGGTCAGCAGCGGTTTCGCCATAGCCGATCTTCTCAAGAGTCCGGATGATCTGGCCGCCTACGCTGTGGCTCGGGTTTAGTGTGTCAAAGGGATTCTGAAACACGATCTGGAGCGAGGAGACCGTTTCCCGGTCACGGTCTTCCACATGGGTTGTTCCGATTTCCTTTCCCCGGAACAGAACCTTGCCGCCATCGGATTGCTCCAGCCCCATCAGCACCTTGGCCAGGGTGGATTTGCCGCAACCGGATTCACCCACAATCGCGACGGTTTCCCCTGTCCGGGCAGTAAAGCTGATATCGTTATTGGCAACCACAACACCTTTGGATTTGGAGCCGAACACGATATTGGCGGCGACATCGTAATGTTTGCGCATGTTTTCAACCGACAGCAGCACCTCACCGATTTTGGCCTGCTCACCACTGGTCCTGGCCGCCGGTTTTTTGTTCCAGTCAATGTCCTCTATTCTCAGGCAACGGCTCTTATGGGTGCCGGCGCCATCCACCCTGATCATATCGATCTGGCCGGCATCACAGATATTTTCACTGAAATAGGGGCATCGCGGGCCGAAATTGCATCCGTGCGGACGTTCATGCGGCAAGGGAAGCTGGCCGTCAATCGCCACCAGCGGCGCGTCGGTTTTGTTCTTGCCGGGAAGAGGTATGGAGCGTAGCAGACCTTGCGTATAGGGATGACGCATGGACCTGAACACGGTTTCAATTTCACCTGTTTCCACCGCTTCGCCCGAATACATCACGGTGATCTTGTTGCAGATCTCAAGAATAAGGCCAAGATTGTGCGACACGAAGAGCATCGATGTTCCTGTTTCCCGGCCAAGCTGGCGGACCAGTTCCACGATGCCTGCCTCAACGGTCACATCCAGCGCTGTCGTCGGCTCATCCAGGAGCAAAAGGCTGGGCTTGGACAACAGCGCCATGGCAATGACTATACGTTGCTGCTGGCCACCTGAAATCTGATGCGGAAAGGAATTCATGATCCGCTCAGGATCAGAAAGCCGGACTTTGCCCAGCATCTCAACTGATCTTTCCCAGGCATCCTCACGGCTGATCCCTTCGTGGATCATCGGCACTTCTATCAGCTGCTCACCAATACGCATGGCCGGGTTCAGGGATGCCATCGGCTCCTGATAGACCATGGCGATATCTGAGCCGCGCAGCTCTTCGAGCTCAGGTGTGCTCATGGAGGCAAGATCACGGCCGCGATACCTGATCGTGCCGCTGGTGATACGGCCGTTGCCGCCAAGATACTGCATGATGGCAAGGGCAACAGTGGATTTCCCGCAACCGGATTCCCCCACCAGCCCCATGGAATCACCCTCGTAAATCGTCATGGAAAAATCCATCACAGCCGGGATTTCGCCAGCTCGCGTGAAAAAGGAAACCGACAGGTTTTCAATTTCAAGTACAGGTACAGCCATCTTCATCAATCCTTCAACGACTGTTCACGCAGACCGTCCGCCAGCAGATTAAGCCCGAGGACAAAGGACGCAAGAGCGATGGTGGCCGGCAGAACAATGGTCGGGACGAGGCGGATATATCCGCGGGTCTGGTTGATCATCGAACCCCAGTCCGGGCTTTCGGGATGCAGCCCCAGCCCGAAGAAACCAAGAGTACCCAGCAGGATGGTGACATACCCCACCCTGAGGCAGGCATCCACGATGAGGGGACCGCGCGCATTCGGCAATATCTCCCACATCATGATATAGGTCGGCCTTTCACCACGTGTCATGGCGGCGGCAACATAATCCCGCGTCTTGATATCAAGGGTAAGCCCCCGCACGATGCGGAACACCCCCGGCGAGGTTGCGAACACCACCGAGGCAAAAATGTTCAGCTCATTCGGTTCAATCCGGACAAATCGAAGCGAAGGATCACCGATAAGCGTGCCGACAAACCGGCCCAGCACGTCATAATCAAAGGCAAGACCGAAATAGAGCCATCCTCCCACGGCAACGATGACCATACTTGCCATCAGCATAACCAGGGGGCGTTCAAGATATCGCGCCCGGACAAAGATCAGCGCGAAGATCACCGGAAAGAGGAAAAACACCCCTGCCATGATATTGGGCAGAACCGTCTCCCGTATCCCCGGCGTCACCAAAAGATAGAAAAGAAGTATCACCGGGAAGGCCAGCACAAGATTGGCAATAAACGACAGAACAGCATCAAGCCTGCCGCCAAAATACCCGGCGGGAAGACCAAGGGTTATCCCCACCACAAACGCAACCAGCGTTGCGGCCGGCGCGATGATGAGCACAAAACGGCTCCCGTGGATCATCCGGCTGAACAGATCACGCCCGAGTGTGTCGGTGCCGAAAAGAAAAGGCAGACCTGTTTCCATATTGATGACACCCGGGGGTTTTCGCCGGTACATGACAATCTGTTCCAGCGGTTCATACAGCGCGACAGCATCCGCAAGAATCGCGGCAAAAAACCAGAAGAGACATATGAAAAGCCCGAGCATCCCGACGCCGCTGTCAAAGAGATGCCCGAAAAGGCCGAGACGGGCACGAAACACATACCCCACCCCCATGGTCAGGAAAATCGCACACCATACAGGCCAGAGAGAGCTGAAAAACCAGATCCAGATCTGAAGGGTCGATAAGGTTTCCATCACGCCCTCCTTATTTGAACCTGATCCGCGGATTGAGGTAGCTGTACCCGATATCGGAGATGAGCTGCGTGGATATGACAAGCACCACCGATACCAGCGCACAGGCCAGCGTCATGTTGATATCGTTGTCATCGGCGGAGGCAACAAGCAACCAGCCAAATCCCTTGTAATTGAAAAGTTTTTCTACAATGACCACGCCGGTCAGCAGCCAGGGAAACTGAAGCATGATGACCGTGAACGGGGCAATAAGCGCATTTCTCAACGCGTGTTTGAGAACCACACTGCGAAACGACAGGCCTTTCAGGGTCGCGGTCCGGATATATTGCGAGGTCATGACTTCAGCCATTGAGGCCCTGGTCATCCGCGCGATATATCCGACGCCATAAAGAGATATGGTCAGCACCGGCAGGGTAAAGTTTTCCAGCGTGACGTCCCCCGCCTTGGCAACGCCTTTCAACCAGCCAAGCCAGGAGGCAAAGACAACGGTAAAGATGATGCCGCTGACATATTCCGGTGTCGCCGTCGTCACAATCGAGAAGAAGGAGAGCGACCGGTCCGTTTTTGACCCTTCCCGCATGCCTGAGACAATACCAATGACCAGAGCCGACGGGATCATGGTAATCAGCACCCAGAACATCAGAATGCCGGTATGAGAGAGTTTTTCGAAAATGATGCTGTTCACGGGTTCCCGGAACAAGGTGGAATGCCCGAGATCGCCCTGAAGCGAATTTCCAAGCCATTCCGTATACTGGACATAAAGTGGTCTTTTATAGCCCTCTTTCTCAAGCCATGACTGCACATCCGCTTCTTCCATGCGGATATTATTGAGATTGAGCGCCATTTTCCGCAGATTAGGCTCAACAGTGACAAGTGAATACACCACCACCGTCAATGCCAGCATCGACATGAAAAGTACAATCAGTCTTTTGAAAATAAATAATAACATCTGAAATAATCAGAGTGCCTAATATGCCGGGGGCGATCAATGCCGCCCCCGACAATTTATAGCCTTACGAAAGCCAGACGTTTTCGAAATGCATCTCAAACTGAGGATGCATATCGTCGTTGTTCACGTTCGGCGCGGTGTGTTTGTAGAGTGACCGCCAGTACGGCTGGATCATGATCCCGGAATCCTGAATCATGGTCTGCAGGTCCTTCATGAGTTCACTGCGCTTCTTGTGGTCCGCGATGGAAAGCGCCTGGGTGAGTTTGGAATCAAACTCAGGGTTGCTGTAGGCGGTTTCATTCCATGCTTCGCCTGAACGCAGGGCAAGAGCGTAGATCTGCACACCCAGAGGCCGCATGTTCCAGCTTGTCGTGGAATACGGATACTGGGTCCAGTTGTTCCAGAAAGATGAACCCGGAATGATCGTCCGCTTGACCTTGATCCCGGCTTCACGAAGCTGGGCAGCAACCACATCGGTGGTGTCACGACGCCAGGCATCGTCAATAGAGATCAGCTCATGTTCAAAATCTTCCATTCCTGCTTGTTTCATCAGGGCCATGGCTCCGGCCATATCACGCTCTTTCTTGGGCAGAGCGTAGTATTCCGGATGCATCGGGCCGACATGATGGTTTTCCGCAGGCTGACCACGGCCATTGTATCCGAGATCAAGGATAGCCTGATTGCTCACCGCCATCTGGAGGGCATTACGAACACGCTTGTCGGTGTAAGGCTCAACCCCCATGTTCACGCGGGCGATCAGCGTCGCCGCCGTCACCTTTTCATGGGTGGTCATGCCCATGCCTTCGATGATGTCGATATAATCACCGGTGGTCTGATAGTTAACATGGATATCGCCCGCTTCCCACCCGGCCAGTTCAGCCGCAGGATCGGTGCCGTAGTCGGTGAATTCGATGCCGTCAAGATAGACATCACCGCCCCACCAGCCATCACGGCGCTTGAATGCGGCGCTGTTGCCGACTTCATGGCTCACCAGTGACCATGGCGCTGTTCCGACAGGGTTTTTCGAAAGATCACCGCCGGATGTTTCAAAATCGCGATGGACAATCAGCGCCGGATAATCGGCCATACCCGGAATAATCGTGATATCGGCGTTTGGCAGATTCAGTTCGACGGTATAGTCGTCGACTTTCTTGATGGCACCGGCGCGGGCTTTGTTCGTGTCCGGATCGACCAGGGTGGCCATTCGGCCAGCCATGGAGTTTCCTTCCACGCCCTTGTCGCACCAGCGATTGATATTGTAGATCACGTCGTCGGCATCGAACGTATCGCCATTGCTCCACTTGACGCCCTTGCGGACATTAAGCGTGTACCGGGTTGCGTCTTCGTTCACATCCCAGCTTTCCAGCAACCACGGCTCAAACGTGAAGTCTGATGTATAGCGGACCAGCGGCTCACAGATCATGCGGCCGAGGTTTCCTTTTTCCGACCAGTCATAGACCCGGGGATCCTCAAACGGCCTGATGCTCATGGATACCTTGAGGGTGCCGCCTTTCTTGCCGGCAGCCTGTGCCGCTTTCGGGCCAGCCAGCCCGAGCAATCCGTACGCAGTAGCAGTGGTTGCACCAAGGGCTGTTGCCATGGCAAGGAATTCGCGCCGGTCAAGTTTGCCGGCTTTCGTGTTTTCCGCAAGTTCCCCGATGGACTTGTGAAGCGGTTTATTGTTAATTGTTTTCGAGCTCATGTTTAACCTCCCATGAATTCTCCATATTACAATTAAGGCTTATTTCCGGGCATGAAACAACCCGCTAAGCCGATTTTTTTGTGAAAAGTTTGGTCTGAACCCCTGATTCCCTGATCACGGATAAGGGATAAACTGATTATTATTCAACTTGCCTTATCAGAAGGTATAATCAGCACATCCACGGCAAAGGCACTGTTTTCGTTGACGATAACAGGGTTGATATCAGCCGAGGCAATACACCCCCGCAAATCATGGACAAGACGTGAAAATCGTGCCGCTGTCTCAGCAAATCCCTCAATACACAGCCGCGGTTTGCCGCGATACCCCTCAAGCAGGCGGTGAATTTTGAGCCCGGAAAGCCTGGCCAGCGCCTGATCTGCCGAAAATGGCGCCATCATGATGATCTTGTCATCAAGCAACTCCACCCCGACACCGCCGGCAGAAATCATCACCGCCATACCAAAATCAGGGTCATTGACCGCGCCAAGCGCCATTTCAACATCACCGCGCACCAGGCTTGCCACCAGCACCCTTTCGGACAGCCGGTGCGACAGGTCATCATAGGCAGAGGCAACCGCATCCTTATCTTCAAGGCCGACTTTCACCCCTCCCGCCTCTGTTTTGTGATGCACCCCCTCTGCCAGAGTTTTCAGCACAACTGGAAACCCGATTCGCATCGCCGCAGCAACGGCCTCTTCTCTGGTTGTTGCCACATCGGTTTCAGGCACCGGGATACTGTAATCACGAAGCAGGCCGAGCAAATCATCCTCAGCAAGCTGAGACGATGCGATTCGCTTTTGCCAGGATGCCGATGCGGGATGGTCCGGCATTTCATCAGGGGGGCGGGCTTTGCTGGCGTGGTCAGACCGGCCACGGCTGAGAAGATGGCGAACCGCGATCAGTGCTTCTCTTGTGCCTTCCACCAAAGGAATGTTCCGGTCCGCCATGCGGGAGGCCATCTCGCGATTGTCGGTCAGGGCGTAATTGCTGGCGGCAATAACCGGCTTGGTGGCAGTCTCAGCAACCGAATACAGGACCTTTTCATGCATTTCGTGCAGATAGTAATTCTGCCGCCAGTCCATCATGTAAAGCCCGGCCGCCACGTTGTCATCTTTGAGCATGACCGTGAAAGAACGGGCGAATATCTGATCGGCGCCATGGCCTGTCCCCCAGGCATCCAGCGGGTTATCCGGCTCCATCCCGGGCTCAAGACACGCCTGGATTTCAGCATAAGTTTCCGGGGAAAGACGGGCAAAAGGAACATCCAGATCTTCGGCGAGATCAGCGATGAGTTCCCGCTCACCTCCGGAATCATGGATGGTGGCAATTCCCCCGCCAACAGCTTCTCTGCCCTGGCTGAACACAGCCAGCGTTGCCGCCATCTCATCAAGGGTTGTGACCAGATGCGCACCCCGGCTTTCAACCGCGGCACGAAAAACCTCGTAATTGCCGACGATTGCCCCTGTATGGCTCATCGCCATTCTGGCGCTGGCTTCGCTGCGCCCGACTTTCAGGATGACAACAGGGATGTTCCGGCGTGCGGCCTCTTCGAGGGCATCGATGAACCCATCAGGGTCCCGGACCGCTTCAAGGAAGAGGCCAACCACCCGTGTGCTTGGCTGATCAAGCACCCATTTGAGGAAATCCGCCGCCGACGTCACGGCTTCTGCCCCGGTGCTGATCACCGTATTGAAGCGGAGGCGCCGGTCGTTATTCACCAGCGCCCCGAGAACAGAGCCTGACTGGATGATAGCGGCTATGCCACCCGGTTTGAGATCAAGCGGCATCGGGAACGGCGTTATCCGAAGGCCGAGATCAAGATTGTGCAGCCCCATGCTGTTGGGGCCTATCAGCGGGATGCCGGCTTCACGTGCCATATCGCCAATGCGGTCTTTCATGGCCGTATCATGGGTGTCGGCAAAAACGGTCGCGGCCTTTGTGCCTGCCTTTATCGCATCTTCAAGGGCGGCTGCGGCACGTTCCGTTGCAACCGCTATCACCGAATGGTCCGGTGCGGCAGGAAGCTCCCCCACAGAGCCGTAAAATGTGACATCATCGCTGGTGCCGGCATAGCCGGGATTGACGGGGTATATCGCGCCCTGATATCCCCCGGCTTTCAGCATCTCATACAGAACGAGACCATAGGAATCCGGCCGGAGCGAGGCCCCGATCAGCGCAACGGAAGCAGGTGCAAGCAAGGGCGCAAGAGAAGGATTAACTGATCCCATGAATATACCGCTGAGACGCCCTTTCATCATTCCATTGATTAAGTATTCATAAAAATCTCCGGACGGACAACAGGTTTCTTGCCACTGGCCTTCTGATTACCGGGAATTGTCGCCACAGATTTTATTTCACAGAATTAGTCTTTCACGATACGGTTTTATATTGCCCGGGTTTCAGGTGTGCCCGGAGCACTTATGAGAACATCAACAGGGGAATTTCGGCAATGGATGATAAGCAAGACACCTCTCATGCCCTGAAGACAGCCGAACCCACCCTGCCTTCGCATTGGTATGGAGAGCGCGACCATCACCGTCTGGAAGAAGAACGGATATGGCAGGCGGGCTGGGTCTATCTGTGCCACCAGAGTGCACTGGCCAAACCGCGGCAGTACCGGACACTGTGCCTCGGCAATCAGCCTATGGTGGTTCTGCGTGATGACGCCGGACATCTCCGCGGATACTTTAATACCTGCCGGCACCGCGGCTCTGTTCTCTGCACGGCGGAAAGCGGACGTCTTGACGCCAATGCGATCGTCTGCCCGTATCATCAATGGTCTTACCGGCTGGCCGATGGCGCGCTTGCGGCCACAACATCCTTCACCGAAGCGGAAGGCTTTAACAAGAGCGATCATCCTCTTTTCCCCATCGCTGTCCGGGAATGGCGCGGGGCAGTTTTCATCCATCCCGACCCTGATGCCGAATGGGATATTGATACCCTTTTTCAACGTTCAGCCGACGGCCTTTCACGTTTTCCTCTTGAGACGATGAAAGTCGGCAAGACCTGGTCCAAAACCATCAACTGCAACTGGAAACTCTTTTGGGAAAATTTCAATGAATGTCTTCATTGCCCCAATATTCATCCTGAACTGACGTCGCTCGTGCCGCTGTATTCACGCCGCATCATCAACAAAATGGATATGCCGGGCTGGGAAGATCATGACGGATCTGATGATCCGTTCTATCGGGGCGGGCTCCGTTCAGGAGCTGAGACCTGGTCTAAAGACGGCTCCGCCCAGGGCCATACCATCGCAAGTCTGAGCGCTGAGGATATAGAACGCGGCCAGCTTTACGCTTCTGCCTGGCCATCGATGTTCATAGCCGGATACGCCGATCACATGAGAATTGTGCGTGTTCTGCCAAAAGGCCCCACCCAGACAGAAATAACGGCGGAATGGCTGTTTGAAGAGGCGACGCTCAATGATCCGGATTACGATATGTCCAATGTCGTTGATTTCGCCACCCTGGTGATGGAGCAGGACGGATATGCCTGTGAGCTGAATCAACAAGGGCTTTGTGCACGTCCTTTTTCCGAAGGTGTCCTCATGCCTGAAGAATATCTCCTGAAACGTTTTCATGACTGGGTGCGCGCCCGGATTGCCGCCCGGTAGGATCAGGCAATGCAACACTTTCCCCGAAAGGTATTCGCATGAGCACAGTCAAACTCGATCGATCCGGCGGGGTTGCCACGCTGACCCTCTCAAGGCCTGAAGCCCTTAACGCCATCAATGAGGCGATGATCAGCGATGTCACCGAAGCAATGACAGAGCTGAGCCGGGATGACAGGGTTCGCGCCATTGTTATCAACGGGGAAGGCCGCAGCTTTTCCGCTGGCTTTGACATGAAGGAAGCGGCGGCAAAAGAGATCAGCGGCAGGGACGCCTGGCGGGAGGTTCTGGTACGCGATTTTGATTTTGTCATGCAGTTCTGGAACTGTCCGACGCCAACCATTGCGGCTGTGCACGGCTATTGTCTGGCTGGTGCGTTTGAGCTCATGCTCGCAACGGATATCAGTGTGGCCGAAAGATCCGCTCTTTTCGGCATGCCTGAGGTTCGCTTTGGTTCAGGGGTTATCACCATGCTGGCGCCATGGGTGACAGGGCCGAAACAGGCAAAAGAGCTGCTTCTGACAGGACATGACCGTTTTACGGCTGATCAGTGCCTGACCATGGGCGTGCTCAACCGTGTTGTCGATGACGGCAAGGCCATAAGCGAGGCTCTCGCAATCGCTGATCAGATTTCACAATCCGCCGCAAAATCGGTGCAGCTCACCAAACAGGCCATCAACCGCGGATATGAGATTATGCGGATGCGCGAAGCGCTCGACGCCGCACTGGAGATTGATATAGAGATTGAGAGCGACGAAAGCCCGGAACGCATCGAGTTTAACTCTATCCGAAAGGAACAGGGGCTGAAAGCGGCGCTGGCCTGGCGTGACGCCAGGTTCAAGTGAATCTCTGCCTGCAAGCCTCACCCTTATCTGCCCTGCCATCACCGGCTCCCCTGCTGAAATTCCACAAGCCAGAAGAGAGATTTACAGCATGATTATCTTCTGGTCAGAGCAGAAGATTTCAGGTTAGGATTTCATATTATGGGGGGGTGACATGCAGCAATATGGTCTTATCGGATTAGGTAATCTTGGCGGCAAGATCGGCGATAATCTCCTTAAGGCAGGCTTTGCTCTCAAAATTAATGACCGGGACAGGGCAAGGGGTGATGCGCTTATCTCAGGCGGGGCCGTCTGGGCGGAAACCCCGGCAGAAGCCGCAAGGGATGTGGACGGCCTGATCACCTGCCTGCCCTCACCGGCCATCTCCTCCGAGGTCATGCTGGGGGATAAAGGTGCCTGCGCCGCCATGCGGAAAGGCTCCGCCTGGATTGAAACCAGCACCACCGATGTCGATGCCATTCTGGACGTGGCCAAACGTGCCGCCGAAGCCGGAATCGGCACCATCGAAGCCCCGGTGACAGGAGGCGTGCATCGCGCGGAACGTGGTGAGATAACCGTTCTGGTCGGGGCATCCGCCGAAGAATTTGATCGCCACAGGGCGGCACTTGAAGCCTTTGGCGGGCAGATCTTTCATCTCGGCGATGTCGGTTCCGCCTCCATTCTGAAAGTTATCACCAATATGCTTGCCTTTGCCAATCTCGTGGGGGCTGCCGAAGGGCTCATGCTGGCAAAACAGGCCGGACTTGACCTGACAACCGCCTACCATGCCATTCAGGCAAGTTCGGGCAATTCGGCTGAATTCGAAACGGTTGCCCCGGTCATTCTCAACGGGTCTTTTGATACTTCCTTTACCCTAGATCTGGCCTGCAAGGATCTTGGCCTGATGACAAAACTGGGCAAGGAATACAAAACGCCTCTTCTTTTCACCGGCCTGATCGAGCATCTCTTTCTGGAAGCACGGGCAAAATACGGCGGTGCCGCCTGGACGCCTCATGTTGCGAAAATGATCGAAGATGTAACCGGCGTTGAAATGCGCGCCGACGGCTTTCCGGACAGGATGATGGATCACAAGGACGTTCTCGCTCATCTTGAAAAGAGCAAAGCAGGTTAAACCGGGATGAAAATATCTCTTTTTGAAGGGCCCCAACACGACCGCCCCATGCTGGCCCTCGGCCTGCTTCTGATGGGGGTGAGTGCTCTTGCGTTGCAGGATTCGATGATCAAACTCATCGCGCCGGATACGACTTTCTGGCAGTTTCAGGCCATCCGTTCGGTGTTCAACCTGACTTTCATCATTCTTCTTGCGACAGCATCAATCGGGATCAGGCAATTATGGCCCCGCCGCCCCTGGCCCGTATTCCTGCGGGCACTGATGCTGACATGCTGCATGATCTTTTTCTTTGGCGCCGCCCCGCAGATCAGCGTCAGCCAGATGGCGGCCGGTCTCTATACCTATCCTTTTTTCATCACGCTGATGGCCGGCCCCTTTCTTGGTGAAGTGATCGGACCATGGCGGCTCGGTGCGCTCATTCTGGGCATGGCCGGGGCATTTACGGTGCTTGATCCATTGGCCGAAGGGTTCAGATGGGTGCAGATCATGCCGGTCATTGCCGGGTTCTTCTATGCCCTCAACCTGCTCATATTGCGGCGCTGGTGCCGCAATGAAAGCCCTCTTTCGATTGCCTTTATCGTGGCGCTGGTGTTCATCATCTTCGGCGCTTCCGGCGGCACCATTATCTCACTTCTTCCGCTGGAAGCTGAAACCCGTTCCAGTGTCCCGTTCCTTCTTGAAGCCTGGCCACAGCTGAGTCTTGCTGTCCTTGGCTTCTGTCTTTTTGCTTCCTGTCTCAATCTCACGGGGAATATCTGCCTCAGCCGTGCCTACCAGACCGCCGACAGCAGCTGGCTTGCGCCGGTGGATTTCAGCTATCTTCTTTTTGTCGCGATATGGAGCCGGGTTTTCTATGACACATGGCCGACACCGCAGGCGGCAACAGGCATGGCGATGATTGCCCTTGCGGGCGGGCTGACGGCAATCAGGGAACGGCTCCGGCGCCGCAATATTCCCCTTGATGCACGACAGAAATAGGTCTGTGCTGTTCGTGCTCAGAACGCTTTGAAGGTCAGCGTGGTGAGTGAGCGGTCAATATTCGGAATATCGAGAATATTGTCGTTGATGAAACGGCCGACCTCTTCCCCGGAAGGGATATAGATGATCATGAAAAGATCCCACTCCCCGCTGGTTGAGTACAATTCAGACACAATTTCCCGCTCATAGATTTGGTCGGCAACGTCATAGGCTGTCCCCGGGCGGCAGCGTAGCTGAACAAAAACCCGGGTTGGGCCCGTTCCTGAAACTGTCATCCCACTCTCCTCCGACACAATTGATGTTTCATGAAGTATACCTTCTCCGGCCCCGGGGTAAAGATGCCCTGAGGGTCAAAAGTCAGCAATGGGACACAACCCTTTTCAGGATAACTCCAGTATCGTTTCATACCTTTCGGGACGCCGGTCACGAAAAAGCCCCCATGAGGCACGGTTCCGGCGCATTTCCGCAAAGTCGAAATCAGCCATGGCGATGGCATCAACAGCATCCCCGCATTCAGCAACAATAAGACCGGTTCCATCGGCAATAAACGATTGCCCGTACCATTTCATGGAAATTCCGGCGACCTCTTCATGGCCTATTCTGTTACTGGCCGCGAGCGCCACCATATTGGCGGCGGCGTGGCCCTGCATGGTGCGCTGCCAGTGACCCGAGGAATCAAGCCCCGGATCGCCGGGCTCACTGCCGATAGCTGTCGGATAAAGCAGAAGATCCGCGCCCTTTATCGCCATGCTCCGGGCGGCTTCAGGAAACCACTGATCCCAGCATATGCCCGCACCAATCCGGCCATAGGCCGTGTCCCAGACCCGGAAGCCCAGATCCCCGGGATTGAAGTAGAATTTTTCCTCATAACCCGGCCCCTGGGGAATATGCGTCTTGCGATAGATCCCCATCTGGCGACCATCCGCATCAATCATCATCAGCGAATTGAAATAGGCGTTGTTTGATTTTTCAAAAAAACTGACCGGACAAACCACCCCCAGCTCTTTTGCAACCGAAGCAAAACGGCCAAGAAACGGGTGGCCGTCAACCTCATGGGCATAGGCAAAATATTTCTGGTTCTGATCAGGGCAGAAATAGACATTGGCGAAGAGCTCCTGAAGCAGGATGATTTCTGCTCCTTCACCGGCAGCCTTGCGCAAAAGCTCTTCGGCCTTATCAAGATTGGCGGCTTCATCCCAGGAGCACTGCATTTGTGTGATGGCTACCCGTGTCATGATTACTCCTCCATGCCTTTGAGCAGATTGACGGTATTGACGCCAACTTCGCTGACCGCATACCCGCCCTCCATGACCACCTGCAGGGGCAGACCCAGCCCGGCAATACGGCGGCCCATGTCGATATAATCGGCGCTGGCAAGTTTGAAGAAACTGATCGGGTCATTCTCAAACGTATCAGCGCCAAAGGAAACAATCACGGCATCGGGGGCAAAATCCCTGATACGGGAAAGCGCGTCCTCAAGAGCCTCTGACCAGATCGAATAGGGTGTGCCCGGCCCCATCGGATAGTTTTGATTGAACCCGTGGCCTTCGCCTTTGCCTGTTTCGTCAGCATGCCCTAGGAAATAAGGAAAGGCCATCTTCGGGTCCCCATGCAGGGAGAGGAAGAGAACATCGGATCTTTCATAGAAGATCTCCTGCGTGCCGTTGCCGTGATGAAAATCCACATCAAGGATGGCAATTTTGTCGGCGCCCTGATCGCGCATGTGCTGGGCCGCGATGGCGGCGTTGTTGAAAAAGCAATAGCCGCCATACTGATCCGTTGCGGCGTGATGCCCCGGAGGCCGGCACAGCGAAAAGATCTGTTTTTCAACCCCGCGGCTGATCATTGAAGCCCCGGTCAGGGCAACCTGGGCCGAAGCATAGGCCGCTTCAGCCGTGCCCGCTGAAATCGATGTTTCACTGGCAAGGGTGTAATAGCCTATCTTACCGTCGATAAATTCAGGGATATGCGGCGAGGGCATGGACCGTGAAGGCCAAGACGTGGCAATGGCCTCACCCTTGAAACCCGCCTCAACCCATTCCTGCCAGCAGGTTTCGATGAAACGGATAAAGCCTTCATCATGTATCGCGGCAATCGGCGCACGGCCAAAATCTTCCGGCTCGAGAACAGCCCCGATACCTGAATCCCTGAGGGCGGTGAGAATAAAGTCCATCCGTTCCGGACATTCGAAAGGCGGCAGCAGCTCGCCACCGTAAAGTTCGGTTTTTGACGCCCGCAAACGGTGCTTTTCCGTGTAGATTGTATCCATCATCTCCCCCTGATCTGAAGTTAATCTTCCAGTGCCGCAATTTCACGCCGGAAGCATGGCTCATCCCCGGCATCTTTTTCATCCAGTTCCATGGCGTAGCGATGACCGGCATAGGTGGCCCAGGCGATTGGCGCCGGTGCCGCCGCATCACCGATCAGCTTGACGGACCGGATATTGTTTTCGGCCCATTCGCTTTTTCTCGCCCTGAGGTCCTGCCACAGGCGGTCATCGCCGTCACGGGCCGTCACCAGCACGACGGCATCTGCCTCAATCTCGTTTTCATGACCGGCATAGGTGCAGGCGGTCACAACGTGATCCGCGGCTATCGCATTGACCCTTCTTGCGATGATGAGCTCTACACCCATATCGATCAGGCGCCGCTGGATAAAGCTCTGCTCAAGGGTGTTTACCGTCCATTCCGACACGCAATTGGCAGGGGTGACCAGCAAGACATCGCATCCTTGCTGGCGCAGAAGCTCTGCCATCACCCCACCCATGTAATAGTGATCGTCATCGTAGATCACGACCCGGCCTTCGGGCATCTTTCCCGCCATGATGTCATCAGGGGTGAAAACGGCCATATCCGGGCTGATGGGGATCGGGCGCAGATGCGCTCTTGCGGTGCCATCCCGCCGCCAGAATGAACCCGTGGCAATGCAGACATGCTCAAACCCGAAGGACAGAACATCCCCGGCCTCAAGACGGCTGTCCCGGTATACCGACACATTAGCCATGGGTTCTATCTGACCCAGCCGGTAGTCCATAACCCTTCCCCATGCCGAAAGATTGGGCAGCTGCCGTTCTCTTGCCACCCGGCCGCCAAGATCAAGACCGGCTTCGGCCAGTGCCACTTCATAGCCGCGGCCACCAAGCATCCTGGCCGCTTCCAGCCCGGCCGGACCAGAGCCGATGACAAGCACCGACCGGCTTTCCCCTTTCACGGGTTTGTTTTCAGGATGCCAGCCCTTGCGCCATTCCTCCATAAAGGTCGGGTTCTGCGTACAGCGGGAAATCGACATGGTCATATCACCGGTCACACATATATTGCAGCCGATGCATTCCCGGATATCTTCGATCCGGCCATCGCGGATCTTGTTTGGCAGGAACGGATCCGCAATCGATGGCCGCGCCGCGCCGATGAAATCAAGTATCCCGGATCGGATCTGCCGGACCATGGCATCAGGAGAGGTGAAACGGCCAACCCCGACAACAGGGCGGGTGGTCAGTTCTCTTATTCCGCGGATCAGGTCTTCCTGTGCGCCTTCATCCTTGAACCGTGATGTGCCGGAACAGTCTTCCCAGGTGCCATGGGCAAGATCCCAGAGATCAGGCACATCGCTGTTCATATCGATGCATTCGCGCAACTCACTGTTCGAAAAACTGAGCTCATCAAACGCCTCATCCAGCGACAGCCGGATGGTGATCCCCATCGTATCGCCAACAGCATCGCGGATATCCGCCACCACTTCCCGCATGAACCGGCTCCGGTTTTCAAGGCTTCCGCCATATTCATCGCTGCGCTTGTTGGTCGTGCGGGAAAGAAAATGCTGGATGATGCCGAACCCGTGGGCACCATAAAGACAGACAAGATCATAACCGCAATCCCTGGCCCGCCTCGCGGCATTCACATACCAACGGCGGACATCCCTGATTTCTTCTTTCTCAAGGCTGCGCGCATTCACCGGATCAGAGGTAAAGGTGATGATCGGTCCGCCTGTCGCGGCAAGCGGCACTTCCTTGGTGTAGAGATTGGGCCCGTTGATCCCGGAATAGGCCAGTTCTATCCCGGCCAGGGCATCATGGCTTTTGATCGCATCTGCCATCCTGGCCATCATCGGCATATCTTTGTCTTCCCAGAGACGCAGTTCAATAAACGGGCTTATCTCGCTGGTCTGATGGATTTCAACCTGTTCAGTGAAGACAACACCCCAGCCGCCTTCGGCCTTGACCCGGCGCATTTCAGCAACAGCCGACGGATCACGATACCCACCACCATTGCAGTGCGGCACCTGATAGAAACGGTTCCTGGCGGTAACAGGGCCGATGGCCATCGGCTCAAACAGAACGTCATAGCGGCTCTTTACCAGAGGTGATGTATCTTCAGGCATGGGATTCCTCTTTCGGGTTCGGGGCGGCGGGTGCAAATCCGGCGATGATCGTATCAAGCGGTGCCGACCATGGCATCATCTTTTCAAAAAGGTCACCAAGACGCAAAACATCACTGTCGGCAAAACGATGGCCGATGATCTGTATGCCCGTGGGCAGGCCGCCGCCGGTCATCCCCATCGGAACGGAAAGGGCCGGACACTGGCCGATAGAATTGAACAGGCAGGTCATATCCAGCCCCTTGAGCCTGCCATCAGCATCAAGCCTGGTGTAATCCGCCTCGCTCGCTTCAAGTGGCGGTGCCGGCAGTGCCATTGTCGGGCAGAGCAGAGCATCATACCCCGCCATGGCCCCTGTGAACGCATGCCATTGGCGGGTGCGTATCTCATCTATCCGGCGGAAGGCAACGGCCGACATCTCCCGGCCGCGATCCACCAGAGAGAGAAATTCAGGATCCATTACTTCGCGATGCTCATCAAGCAGGTCATCCACCGCCGCGGCCAGATATACACACCAGTAATCATACCATGCGTCCACCATATGCGGAGACCAGCCGAGGTCTATCTCATCAAGAACCGCGCCGGCATCACGCAGAACTCCGACGGCGTTCGCAAAATCAGCCGCGACTTCAGGATCAACGTCAAAAAAACCGAGATCAGGAGAAACCGCAAGTTTCAGGGTTTTCGGATCAATCCGGGTTTTATCTAAAGGGGACGGAGAGGGCTGGCTCAGGATATCGCGCTCATCAGGCCCGGAGACAACATCCATGAAAAGACGAATATCTTCGATATTGCGGCCAAGGGGGCCAAAATGGGAAATCGTGTCAAATACGGTTGGCAGGATATCCATGGGAATCCGGCCAAGACTGGGTTTCAGCCCAACAACACCGCATAGAGCTGCCGGTATACGAACCGATCCACCCATATCCGTGCCTTCCGCCAGTGGTACGCATCCTGTTGCGACGGCGACCGCCGCACCACCCGAAGACCCCCCGCAGGTGCGTTCAGGATCAAACGGGTTCCGGGTATGTCCGAAAAGGGGGGAGCGGGTGAAACTTGAATGGGCGAATTCCGGGGTGGTGGTTCGGGCGATGATTATCGCGCCCTCGGATTCGAGGCGGTCGACAATTACGGGCTGGAAGGTTTCAATATTCTGACTGAGTGCGGCTGACCCGCGTGTCGTCAGCTTGTCGATGATCGGGGTGAATTCCTTGATAGCAACCGGCACGCCTTCAAGTTTTCGGGGTTTGCCGCCAGCCTTGATCCTTTTCTTGATCAGGGCAGCCCTGTCTCTTGCCTCTTCCCTGTAGATGGCCGTAAATGGGTTGAGCTTTTCCTGCACCTGGGCGCAACGGCTCAGGCACGTCTCTATCAGGATTTCTGCGTCAATACTGCCAGTTGAAACACCTCTTGCGATGGCAGCGGCACTCATAGGAATAGAATGATCTGACATGGATATGAAAACCGGTGATGCCCATGAAAGAGCATCACCGGTTCCGCATATTTACTTTTTCAGACGTGTCCAGATCGCATCGTAGAGCGACTGTGTCTGCTGGTCACAGACCTCAACAAAAACACCGGCTGGCGCATCGGCCGGCGGATTATTCTCACGTGCCTTGGCCAGTTCCGGATCAAGAAAAGGACCGACACCTTTGACACCGGCAGCATAGCGGGCATAGTTGGTAACCGCTGCGGCATTTTCAGGTTCAAGCAGAAAATCCATGAACTTGAGTGCAGCCGCCCTGTTCGGGGCGTCTTTGAGCAACACCACATTATCCATCCAGACGATATAACCCTGCTTGGGATAGGCGTATTTGAGCGACGCCTTTTCCGAACGTGCTTTGGCGCCGAAGCCATTCCAGATCATGCCGGCGCTGGCGTCACCGGAAACCAGCACATCCTTGGCGCCATCGGAATTGAACGATGCCCAATGCGCCTTGGCACCGTCAAGCATCGCACTCAGCGCCTTGAGCTGGGACTTATCGGTACTGCATTGGGGGATCCCCATATGGATCGATGCAAAAGTGAGGGTTTCACCCGCCGTATCAAGGACGTTGATCTTGCCTTTCAGCTCCTGGGGCGGATTGAAGATGATATCGGTTGTATCGATATTGCCGCCATAGACATTGGTATCAACGGAAAAACTTGTCGACCCCCACTGATACGGAATGGAATGCTTGCGCCCCATATCGAAATCGACGTTCTTCCACTTGTCTTCAATATTACCGAAATTTTTCAGCTCAGATGGCTTGAACGTATCGAGCATGCCTTCACCAGCCATGATTTTCACCATGTAGTCACCCGGCACCGCCACATCGTAACTGCCCATACCCCCAGCTTTCAGGTTTGACAGCATGGCTTCATTGGAATCGTAGGTGTCCATCACCACTTCGATACCGGTTTCGGCTGTAAACTTGTTCAAAAGTTCCTGCGGAATATATTCAAACCAATGATAAACCGACAGCTTTTCCGCGGCGGCAGGTGCCGCGAGAACGGCCATCGCTGTCGCGGCAATTAGTGTTGTGAATTTACGCATTATATCCTCCTTTGCGATTATCCATTAGCTGGATTTATTAATTACCTCGGTAAACTGTAGATTATTCCATCATGTGAACAAACAAATTTTATCTAAGCAGCGGTTCAGCTATTTCTCCCGCCCCATATGGCTGATGAGATAAGAGATGGACACCAGAATAAATGACACCACCAACATGATTGATGAAATCGCCATAATATTCGGCTTGATGCCCTGTTTGACGGCGCCAAATATGGCTGTTGGCAGTGTTTCCACCCCTGCTCCTTTGACAAAATTGGTGATGATGAAATCATCGAGAGAGATGATGAACGCCAACAGAAATCCGGAGAGAATCCCGGGCAACATCAGAGGCAGGAGGATAAGCCTGAACGTCTCACCCGGGGTGGCATAGAGATCACGACCAGCCTGCTCATAGATACTGGAAATACCCTGAAGCCGTGCGGCGATCGGGAGATAGGCAAAGGGAATACAAAAGACGATATGAGCGAGCAGGATGCTCAGCACACCACGTTCAAAACCGATGGAAGCAAAAAAGATGAGTGTGGCGACAGCGGTCACGATCTCAGGCACCATCAGCGGCAGATTGATAAGCCCGAAGGTAAGCGCCTTGCCCCTGAATGCCCTGCCCCGGACCATTGCCAGTGAGGCAGAAGTGGCAATAGCGGTCGAAACAACCGCGGCCATCACCGCAATCATGAGGGAGTTTATCGTGGCTTGTTTGAATTTTGCGGATTCAAGACCGAAAAACACATCTTCATACCAGATCAGGCTGAACCCACCCCATACGGTGATCGAAGCCGAGTTGTTGAAAGAATAGATCATCACGATGATCAGCGGCGCGTAGAGGATAATCAGGCATGCGATGGTGATTGCACGAAATCCCGGATACCAGCGGATGGATTTGCCGACCCGCGCCATCATCTGGCCCCTTCGGCATCCCGCGCCTGACTGCGGGCGTAAATGAGAAGAATGATCATGATGATGGTCAGCAGAACCATCGATACCGCCGCACCGAAAGGCCAGTCCCCGGCCTGGCCCTTGAACTGTTCTTCAACCAGTGAGCCGATCATGAAGTTCTTGGCACCACCCAGCAAATCAGGTGCAAGGAAAGCGCCAAGACTGGGGATGAAGACCAGAATACAGCCGGCAACGATGCCTGGCTTTACCGAGGGGATGACCACCTTTAGCATTGTCGTCCATCTGCCGGTGTAAAGATCCGCCGCGGCTTCTGAAAGAACGAAATTGTAGCGCTCAATCGAGGCGTAGATGGGAAGCACCATGAAAGGCAGATAGGAATAAAAAAGCCCGAGCTGCACCGCGAAGGCGGTATTGATCATGCGTACCGGCTCATCGATGACGGAAAAGGCTATCAGCCACTCATTGATCGGCCCGGTATCACGAATAAGAAATTTCATCGATACGGTCCGGATAAGAAGATTGACCCAATACGGTATCGTGACGAGAAACAATAACATAGATCGCGACCGGGGGGATTGGGTCGCAATGAAATAGGCGGTAGGAAAGCCAATCAGAAGGCAGAAGATCATGGCAAAAAACGCCTGCAGAAAAGACCGCCAGAAAATCAGGATATAGGTCCATTCGATACTTGGTGCTTCATCACCAAAAAGCCCCCGATCCAGAAAAAACTGGTCATAAGCTTCAAGGGTGAATTCCCAGATCACCCCACCACGGAAATCCTGTGTCAGAAAAGAATAGATCAACATGATCAGCACCGGCACCACCAGCAGCACGCCGATGACCGCCCATGCCGGAAAGAGAAGCATGGCCTGCCGGCCTTCAACGATCGAGCCTTCGGCCTTTGTTTTTGCAGAAGTGGAAATGAGCCCGGCCATTACTTCGCCAGCACCCTGACGGCGCTCTCCGGAAATTCGACAACAACCTTTTGGCCAACGGTGAGATTTCCCAGCTCTTCAGAAACATTCTGTATCCGTGCCAGAATCGAAAGGCCGCTTTCAAGGGTGATATGACACTGGGTATCTGAGCCGAGATAAGATAAACCCAACACCTGACCGCTGGCCTGACCTTGTTTGTTTCTGGCACTTGCCGGGCGCAGGCTGATCTGTTCAGGACGGACCATGATGGAAAGGCTTTCCGGTCCGGCAAGCTTACGGCCCAGATCAACCCTTATCGGCGGCCAGTCCTGTGTCGCCAGCTTTGCGGAAGTGCCGCGCATTGGCGTTGCCTCGGCCTCGATGATATTTGCCTCGCCAATGAAATTGGCAACAAAATGATTGACGGGATTGGTGTAGACCTCCTGCGGTGTGCCTATCTGCTGGACTGCCCCGTTGCTCATGACGGCGATACGGTCCGACATGGCCATTGCCTCTTCCTGATCATGGGTAACGAAAACAAAGGTGATGCCGGTCTGCTTCTGGATGGCTTTCAGCTCTTCCCGCATGGCCTGGCGAAGCTTGAGATCAAGAGCCGAGAGAGGTTCATCAAGCAACAGCAACTTGGGCGCTGGCGCCAGCGCACGTGCCAGTGCCACACGCTGTTGCTGACCACCCGAAAGCTCATGCGGTTTGCGTTCGGCAAAATCTGACATACGGATCAACTCAAGCATGGCTTTAACGCGTTGGCTGACCTGCTCACCGGGTTGTTTGAGCCGCTTCAGGCCAAAGGCCACGTTCTCAGAGACTGTCAGATGTGGGAAAAGCGCGTATTGCTGAAACACTGTATTGACCGGTCGCTGATGCGGCGCAAGCGGGCTGATATCATCCCCGTAAAGCAGCACCTGCCCTTGGGTAACATCCTCAAAACCAGCGATGATCCGCAGGAGCGTTGTCTTGCCGCATCCGGACGGACCCAGAAGGGTGAAAAACTCGTTGTCCAGAATATCAAAACTGACATTGCTGAGGGCGGTGACAGGATGAAGACGGTGCGGATAGATTTTCGTAATGCCGACAATATCAACCGCAGGTTTTTTCATCACGTTGCCTCCCCTTTACCGAGTATATACTTGCACAATACGGAATGAGAAAAAACAGCAAATCCGGCAATTCCGCCTCTTCACTGATCCTACGGATCCCTCTTCTGCCGCCCTCACACTAACGCCTCCTGATATATATCCGGCAGACGGCATGATGTGCTGCCGGTACTTTTTTCTTGGTTCTTGCAGGCATTGCCCGTCATAATCTTGAAGGGGCGAAATCAACACCGCCATGGGTTGATACCGCCGGGAAAAACACGCTACCCTTACCGGGAAATATTGTTACAGGGGGGATGTAAACATGCCGGTCCATAGTCTTGAAGAATGGAATGATCTCGCCGCAAGGCTCAACCCTTCAGGCCAGATGTTTGTCAACGGCAAGGGGTCCGATGCCCTATCCGGCAAGACCTTTGCCACAACAAACCCGGCAACAGGGGAAAAACTGGCCGACGTGGCGGAAGGCGACAGCGCGGATATCGATCATGCGGTGGCCACAGCCCGGGCCTCGTTTGAAAAAGGTGTCTGGTCCGGCGAAACCCCGATGAACCGAAAGGCTGTTTTGCTCAAACTGGCAGATCTCATCCGGGCCAATCTGGATGAACTTGCGCTTCTTGACAGCATGGATATGGGAAAGCCGGTCGAAGATGCCGCGACGATTGACGTTCCGGGCGCGGCGCTCTTTTTTCAATGGTATGCGGAGGCCATTGACAAAATCTATGATGAAATCGCACCCACGGGCCCGGGTGATCTGGCGATGATCACGCGCGAGCCTCTGGGGGTTGTCGGTGCGGTGGTGCCGTGGAATTTCCCGCTCGATATGGCGACATGGAAAGTCTCTGCCGCACTTGCCGCAGGCAATTCCATCGTGCTCAAGCCGGCAGAACAATCCCCTCTTTCGGCCCTGCGCCTTGCCCGGCTTGCCATGGAAGCCGGCCTGCCCGAAGGTGTTCTCAATGTGGTGCCAGGTTACGGGGAGACCGCAGGCCGGGCGCTCGGCCTGCACCCGGATGTGGACTGCCTCGCCTTCACCGGCTCAACACCGGTGGGCAAACTCTTCCAGCAATATGCGGGCCAGTCGAATATGAAACAGGTCTGGCTGGAAACCGGCGGCAAGAGCCCAAACCTCGTCTTTGCGGATTGCGATGATCTTGATGCGGCCGCCGATATGGCAGCACTGGGGATTTTCTTCAATCAGGGTGAAGTGTGCTCAGCCAATTCACGCCTGCTTGTTGAACGGTCGATCCATAAAGAATTCGTTGAACGGATTGTTGCGCGTGCGGCCAATTTTGCGCCGGGCAACCCGCTTGATCCTGCCTCCGGGATGGGGGCGATTGTCAGCCAGGAACAGCATGACCGGATCGTCAGCATGATCGAGCTGGGCAAAAAAGACGCGGACTGTATCACCGGCGGCAATGCGGTCAAAATTGACAACCGCGGACTTTACATCGAACCGACGATCTTTGACAACGTGGCACCGGCGGCAGATATTGCCCGGGATGAGATTTTCGGCCCGGTGCTTTCCGTCATCCCGTTTGACAGCGAAGACGAAGCTGTGTCGATCGCCAACGATACGATCTATGGCCTTGCGGCTTCTCTCTGGACGGGGAATCTGTCCCGTGCGCACCGGGTTTCACGCCGCCTGAGGGCAGGTACGGTTTCGGTCAATACCGTGGATGCGCTCAGCCCGATGACACCTTTTGGTGGGTTCAAGCAATCCGGCATCGGCCGTGATCTCTCCCTTCACGCGCTGGATAAATACACCGCGCTCAAGACCACCTGGATCAAATATTAAACCTGTTTTAATAATGTAATCGTGTCTGTGATGTTGAAACTGCTTTGGTATATCTTTCATGCGTTTGCTGATCTGCCCCGCCAGTTCAGGCTGAGTTATCTGCCGCCGCTCATGGTGTATACCGCGGCAGGGATTTCCGGGCTCACGGGTATTGTCGGCACGTTTTTCATCAAGGACTACCTTGACCTCTCCGCAGCTTTTCTGGCTGGTCTCGGCTTCTGGGCAGGCCTGCCATGGGCTCTGAAGATGCCGCTTGGTCATTTGGTGGATCTCATCTGGAAGCACAAGAATTACATGGTCTTCATCGGCGCCGCCGTCATCGCCGCCAGCCTGATGATCATGCACGGGCTGATCGGGCATACAGAGATGATGGCCGGAATTCTGCCCGTGGAAACATGGTATGTGGTCAGCGTTATTCTGGCGCCGGTAGGCTATGTCATTCAGGATGTCGTGGCCGATGCCATGACGGTTGAAGCGGTGCCGACGGTCAACAAGGACGGCACGCCCTTTCCTGAAGGCCAGATAAAAACCATGCACACCACCATGCAGACATTGGGGCGTTTTGCCATCATTGGCGGCACCGTGCTGGTGGCGTTGGCCAATGTCATTCTGTTCAGCGGTGTTGATGACCTGAGCGAAACACAGCGTATTGAGCTTTACGCCGATATTTATCTTTACGCGCTCCTTATCCCGGCTGTTTCGGTATGCGGGGTATTGCTGGCCCGGATACTTGCCATGAAGTCAGCCCGTGATCTTGCCGCAAGCGGCATCACGCCTTCCCATCACAGCACCATGCGTGAAAAAACAGAAATCAACTGGTCTGTTCTTCTGGGCAGTCTTGCCTTTGTGATCTTTTCGGTGAGCGTCGGCACGCTCAATCTGCCCTTCGCGCAGGAAATCGTCTTTGCCGGATCAACGGCCATCATTCTGTTTCTGATGAACCGGCTTGTAAAATATCTGCCCGAGGCCCAGCGTCTCATGATCATCGGGACAGCGATCATCATCTTTGTCTTCCGCGCCATGCCAAGCCCCGGCCCGGGCCTGACCTGGTTTGAGATTGACGTGCTGTTGTTCAATGAGCAGTTCTTTTCCGTTCTCTCCCTGCTCGCCTCCGTTCTTACCCTGGCGGGGATCATTCTGCTGCGTCCCTTCATGGCCCGGAATTCAATTGCGCGGATCATGGTTGTTCTTTCGGTCGCCGGAACGGTCTTGTTCCTGCCCAGCATCGGGATGTATTACGGCCTTCATCACTGGACAGGTTCAATGACCGGCGGGGTGGTGGATGCGAAATTCATTGCCATTATCAACACCGCAGTGGAGTCTCCGCTAGGTCAGGTTTCCATGATCCCGCTTCTGGCCTGGATTGCAAAAAATGCACCGGCCAATATGAAAGCCACCTTTTTCGCGGTTTTTGCGTCCTTCACCAATCTGGCGCTGTCGGCAAGTTCACTTGGCACCAAATATCTCAACCAGATTTTTGAGGTGACGCGCGAAGTGAAGGATAAAGTGACAGGGGAAATTGTTTCC